>Ga0209188_1000503_pt1 | contig 37842 bp, 61 predicted proteins | sample C_130625_EF_Meta_FD_187307 | JGI IMG/M metagenome (GOLD analysis project Ga0209188, IMG submission 187307) | Freshwater microbial communities from Lake Croche, Canada to study carbon cycling - C_130625_EF_MetaG (SPAdes) (version 2) | ecosystem: Environmental > Aquatic > Freshwater > Lake...
GTAGGGATAGGGGGGAATGGCCCCCCTCCCCCCTTAGTCGTTCGACTAGATTCTATTCGTACACACGTACACATGAAAAATTGTTCATGTATTATGATACATGCAAACATATTCCATGAAATGGGGAAGCAGACTACCATGCCGGGGTTTGGTGGTGTGTTGGGGATCACACTGAATTGTGTTGATTTGGGGACTCGAGTGTGGGACAATGCGGGGGAATTGTAGTGTGACGGACATCACATAGAATTATGTCTTTCTGGCTTGACATCCATTCTTGGGTGGGGTAGAGTAGGTTCTGTAAGGATGAAGCAAGGGTTCGACAGTCACACCAAACGGGTCGCCCGGACTGTAACCTAAGTCACACCTTGCAGGCTTGACAGATAGGATGGTTTCTGATAGTGTTCTACCTGTAAGCGGAACGGAATTAAATCGAACAGTACGAATACTTACTCTCTTGGAGGTTTACTAGTCATGTCCTCACCTTATGGGGGAGGGGGAACACCGACGGACTTAGGGCGCGTTCCCGCTATTGCCCCACGAATTGCTCACGGATTACGTACAGCCTCTAACCCTGACGGGTGGCACCCGTCATCGGGGGAGCGATACCGACCCGCTAGGGTGGCCCCTGTCAGGGTGCGTCAGACTAAGCCTAAGCCTGTCAAGGGCTTGGACCCTGCCACTAACCTAGTGGGGCCTAAGGATGATGACACGCCGATACGACGGTACGAGAGTACTACTACGACGGTCCAAGATATGGTTGGCATCGTGCCTACCATTAGGATGGGGGAATGGGTGTGAAAAAATACGATGAAGTAGAGCCACGTTGCGACACTTGCAACGTTCATACAGAAGAAGCAGATAAATGGTGCGGAAACTGCGGAAACTGTAGCAAGCACTGCATCGACTACGAGGGATGCGAGTGACTAGTGCGCTTGACTCTAGCCTAGACTAGTGCTAGACTAGGGTCTGTCACACTAGGTGACAACGAAACGAAATGAGGATGCCGTGAAAATTAGGACGAAGTACACCGGTGCAACGAATACCCGTGGGGCTGTCATCAAGGCTTCATATGTCGGGCAACGGGGAAGCGTAACTATCCCCTATGACTACGCTAGTACAGACGTACATCGGGACGCTGTGGTCGCTCTGCTAGGCTTCGACCCTGAAAGTTGGGGAGATGGGCTAGTACGGGGACGGGCTACCCGTTCCGGTAGGGGTTGGGTGTTTCACCTGCTTCGCACCCCGGAATGGGCGCGTGTCTGATGTCTACTATTAGTGAGCGTGGGCAGAGATTACAGCCTGTAGCGGAGCAACTACGACAGGCTAGAGAAGAAAATAATTGGACGTGGATGTATGACTTGCTTCACGAAGCGTACAATATGGGACAGTCTGACGGATTCGATAAGGCTCTAGGGTTATGGTGAGGGGCACGAACCGTTACCGATTCGTAATCTAGTGGGCTTGACTCTGGCCTAGCGATAGGCTAGGCTAGGGTCTGTCCTACTAGGGGACATAAAATAAACGAAAGAGGATGCTATGAAAATGTCAGTGGCTAATAATGCGGCTCATCAGCGTATCGCTGACCGCGACCTGTTCAAGGGAAGCAACCTGCAAGGTGTGGCGTGGCTACAGGGTACAGGCTACCTACCCGCAGAGTACCGGGACGAGTTGCTTACCGGATGGGAGAGCGGGACAGTGGACTACGTTGTCTATTCGTACGGTACGCCTATCGCGTGGCATAGCGTGAACGACGGGTGGAATATTCCCCCGATCAAATACTCTCGCACCACGTCACGTCATCAGAGTACGGTACGGCGAGGGGCTACACTGTACAGTCTGTAATGCTTGACTCTGGCCTAGCGTGATGCTAGGCTAGGGTTTGGCAGGATAGACCTGTCAAATTGAATGAAAGGTTATACGATGTCTGAGACTACAGTGGAGACAGTAAAGACAGAGTTGGAAGTTGCTCAGGATACTATCCTGTTCAACCGTATCACACTAGCGGAATTGAAGAAGAGTGTACGCTGTCTGCTTGAGGACAACTTGGACGAAGAGAGCGAAGAGATTACGATCAGCCTGTCAGATGCTAATGATTTTCTCACGGATCAGGGTATGTCAAAGTTGGAAATTGAACGGGAATACAATGTCCGGGGTACGGTCACGTTCACGTTTGACATGACGATTCGCGCCACGTGCGAAGAGGACGCGAGAAGTACTGCAGAGAATGCGAATATTAGTCTTGACTGTTACGATGCCGACGCAATGGACTACGACTTCGACTCTATGGAAGTGAACGACGTAGAGCGAGCCGACCTGTCCTAGACTGTCTAGTTTGTCTCTCCCCTAGTGAGTGTGCTAGGGTAGGGGCTGATGAGATAGCCTCATCTAAACGAAACGAAACGGAGAATGTAATGGACCGCTATCTAGTGCAGACTCGCAAGGTTCACGGTAAGTGGACGACTCGCTACAGTATGGAAGAAGAGGGTAAGGCCGTATTCTACTACAGTTGCTTGAATACGTTCGGCAAATACCGTAAGCGTTTGGTTCATCCTGACGGTAGCGTCCTAGTGCGTCAGGCTTGGTGAGGTTATGACTACTAAGGAAGTAAACGTGAGAGAGATTCTTGGTGGACTAGTGAGAGAGGATGGGCTGATGATGACGCAACCCCGCAAGGCTTGGTACATTGTCGGGTACACTGCCGATGCTGACGTGTGGTGCTGTTTCTGCGCTTACCGTTGGTACGGTAGGGCTGAGGGTCGGGAGGACCATCACGGTAACCCTGTGCATCCTATCTACTCTAGTGATGAGCATGATGGTATGGGCTGTAATTCTTGTGGAGAGGAATTGAAATGGTAATTCATGTCCCAACGATGAAAGGATGTTACGTGGATGGTATAGCGTTCTCATCCGACTATCTGAGCGCGACCATTGTGCGCTTCGCTACAGAGTTAGGATGGGATGGTGGACAGTGGGAGGTATCGGAGATTCTAGACGCTTACGTAAGTGGAGAGCGCGATGCTGAGGGTATCTGCGTAGCGTCGGAGCCGCTGTATGACGCTAGTGAGGATGCTGTAGATTGGTTGAATGAGCAACGCGATGATGACCTAGTGTGGATGGTCGCGGATAACTCTCTGTACCTAACGAACGTGGAGGATGAGGATGAGTAACGTGAAGGTGATCGAACAGAAGTCCACTGTCACCTTACATAACGGGGACTGGCTAGAAGTATTGCGAGTCTTGCGAGTCCGTAACGAAGATGGACAAGCGAGCATATGGGAGAGGATGATAAAGAACGACATCGAAGAGCAGACAGGACTAGAGACATGAGACTAACGAATCGTGGACACATAGTTGTGGGTCTGCTATTCTTGGCACTGATGCTAGCCGCGATGGCTATCGTCGGAGGAATCGAATGAAAGGAATGTCCACAATGATGATGACTGACCAATGCCCGGACCCTGATTGTGGAGCGTGTGAGCCACGACAGACAGACTGTTGCGAGACGAAGCGATGGGATTGTGCCACTACAGATATCTTAGATGCTGATGGTACGGTCAGTGTTACAGCGTGTCGTAACTACGTGGGATGTAATGAGGAGGCGTGATGACTGACTGGGATAAGTTGATCGAAGAGACAAGCGCGATAAATAGGAAACAGATCAAGGATGCCTACGAAAGGGGATACATGTGGGGGCTGATCGAAGGCAGACGGCAAGGCAACAAGGAAACGCTTTCATTCATAAAGGAGAAGATGGGATGGACGACATGACATGTGGCACGTGTGGCAAGACATGGGATAGTGAGAAGACTCCTACCCCTGCGGCACGATGCCCATATGAGTACGACCACGAGGTTGAAGTAGAAGTGGAGAGTCCACGATGGGAAGTCTTTATCTTCACGGAATGGGTAGATATCACAGTCTATCCTTACGCGCATAGCAAGCGGGAGGCTCTAGACGTTGCAGAGTCTCTGATTGAGGATAGTCTAGGGCTTGACAATGGATACATGAGCAAGGTACTATACGATTACGAGGTTCGACCAATGCAAGATTCAATCAACTAAAAGGAAATGGAGAATAACAATGGCACATATGTTGGAAGAAGGACTAAATGGTGAGATATCGTTCGCGTCATTCCGTGAACCGGCATGGCATAATCTTGGGACGGTATTCACTGAGGAAGTAGGCACATCAGAAATGTTGCGGCTCGCACACTTGGATAAGTGGAATGTGCGTACCGAATCTATCTCAGAGAATGTGTTACGGCACAATTTTGTGAGCGATGCTTACATGGTGGTGCGAGATAACCCGTTCAATCCTGAGCAGACTGATGTCCTGTCTGTAGTGGGCAAGCGATACAAGACAGTACAGAATGAAGACCTGTTCGCGTTTGGTGACAACATCCTTGATGGTGGTGGACGTTGGGAAACAGCAGGGTCTATCAAGAATGGGAGGATGGTGTTTGGTTCGCTCGCGTTGGAGCGTGAGACAGTGCTTGACCCTCATGGTGTGGCAGATGTTGTGAAGTCTTATCTGTTGATTCACACATCGCATGATGGGAGTACGGCGGTACAGGCTAGTGTCACCCCTGTCAGGGTGGTGTGTCAAAACACTCTAAACCTTGCGTTGGGTAACGTGAAGCAGTCGTTCAAGATTAGGCACACTGCCACTGTGGACGGTAAGATCATGGCGGCACGCGAGGCTTTGGGTGTGGCTCACAAGTACATGGACGAGTTTGATGTGCTTGCTAAGGATATGATTCAGACCCAGATTAGTAAGGCTACGTTCGATAAGATCATCACTGCCGCTTACCCGAAGCCTCCTAAAGATGTGAAGGGTGCGGATGCTAAATGGAGTACAAAGATTGAAACTGTTCAATCTATTTATCAGTCTCCTACGACTAGCATGATCGCTGGTACTGCTTGGGGTGCGTACAATGCGCTCACTGAGAGGCTTGATTGGTATCGTAAGGGACGCGGAGACAATGCTGTGGAGAATGCTATGGCTGCTGCGTCAGGGTTCGATCCTGTGACTAACGCTGAGAAGAATCGTCTGCTCAACGTGGTCATGGCGTTTGCGTAAGGGTTGTGTCATCCTGAGTATGATGCTAAACTGCTCACTTCAACTACTAACGGAAGGAAATAAGATGTTTATCTGTATTGCGTGTAATGGTGGTGTGACTACCAATCGTTACGGTCAGGCTGACAATCACGACAATTCCCAAGGCCCGTGTGTTGGTAGCGGAATGCCTACAATGTATGAAAGGAAATACAATGATTGACTGGAATAAGATACTGGAGCAAGACGGAGAGAGAGAGATCGACTGGACTAGGCTCATGTCGGAAGTTGATCAGGCTATCGAAGATGCCTACCTGCGTGGCTACAATACTGGAGTCATGCTGACAGAAAAAAAAGAAAGCGGTACATGATGAATAACTATATGATTGTTCTATACGTTCAAGACGTAGACGAATCTGCCGGTAGCCCAACGCTATGGAATTGGTCATCAGTTGCACCCTGTGTCGCTGTCCCTATGGCGTGTACTAGTGTACGTGATGACGATAGAGTCACATTCGAGGATGCTTTGCTGATGGATAGATACACTAATAACTATATGCAATCTATCTATGATCTAATCGGAGAGAAATAGAACAGATGCTATCATGGATAATCAATAACATATGGTACATAATAGGAATCCCCGCAGCCATCTGGCTGTGCTGGGCAGCAGGCAACTAACAGAAAAGGTAACGTAATGACTGACGACATGAAGAAAAACGGCGAGGCTATCGTTGCGCTCGCACGTAAACTGTACCTGCATTACTGTGAAGAGAAGGCTTTCAACGCACGACAGTACCCTTGGTCGCCTTTGTGGGCCATGGAGTACGCGCAGATTGCCGTGAACGCTTACGGGTTCGATGATGAAGGGTACGATGATCTCCTTAAGGAGATTGCCCCGTGAAGTATCCTGAGTACACTGGCGATGAGGCATGTGCAGAGATTGGGGTGGAGTTCTTCTATCTTGATGAGCATTCTGGCACGCCAAGGAACATGCTAAAAATGTTTAAGGAAATGTGTATTCAATGCCCTATTTATGATGACTGTCTAGAGTGGGCTGTGCGTCACGAGAAGCATGGTCTGTGGGCAGGCACGACACCACGGACTAGAAGTAACATGCGCTATAATCGTGGTATCATAATCGAATCCCCAGAGTACTGGGTGTTTCAAGATAGGAGTGCGTCGTGATCTGTAGTAAATGCAGGACTGGCGGTACATGGAATCAGGCATGGCGTGATACGCAGTCTGATTCAGCGTTGAAGATTGCTTTAAGGTTTCACACTGATTGTGTCGGTGACTGCTGTTGCCAACACACTGTTGGTGTGGATTCTCTTAATGCGTTCAAGTGAATAAAGATAGGAAGGTATGGGTGGAGGCTATCCATGCTATGCCGACTGAGGGGCCAGACTACAGGTGGGCTGGTCCTACAGAAGTGTGCTTGTGTGGCTGTGATTTGTTCGCGGCTGTTGTCGCGTTCGAGGACGGTGAAGTGAGCGCGTACTTTGTGGATATGAAATGCTTGTCGTGTGGTGCGCTTGTTCTTGCACCATGCGATGTAGAAGATGACAACTATCAGGAGGATTAGAATGAGTGCAAGAGTTGATATGTATGTTGATTTTGTTATTGCCTTGGATGATCGTCCATGTTTGTCGGCAGGGGCTGAGATTGAATCCCCTTTGACTATTGCTGACGTAAAGCATTGGCTTAAGCAGGTAGAAGCGTTGGGTTTTGATGATGACCATATGCTTACGGAATGCCAACTCGCTATCGAAGTGCATTCGCACAACATGACTTTGCGTAAAGACATTGCGAGTTTTAATGTGCGCCACACGGAGGCCGTCTGATGTTGATTGCCGATATCTTCTTCGCGTCTGCCATCATGCTAGGGTTTCAGACAGATGAGCCAGTGTGTCACGATAGGTTGGCTGTCGAATTATCTAATGCGGGATGGACAGGGGAAGATAACCGTATCGCTTGGTCTATAGTGAACCGTGAATCAAATAATAAACCGACTATGATCAGTGATGATGGTGGCTATGGTTTGTTTCAGATTCAAGAATCAGTATGGTCTGCCCGCCGATGGTGGGATTGGGATACGGTATTGACTCGTGAAGGAAATATCGGTATGGCCCGCGCACTATGGGAGAAGTCAGGGTGGTCCCCTTGGGGACTAGATAAGAATGGTAACTTTGATTTCAGTTCCTATGGTGCGTGGTCCAGTGATCAACGTCAGTCGTGGATTGTTGAACCTTATCTGCGTTACTACTACAAGTATCCTTGTGAGGGATGATGGATGAAGGGACAAGTGTTGTTGTCTGCCAGCGTTGCGGTGGACGTGGCGGTAAGGTAGCATACGGTTGGACACTGTTATGCGATTCGTGTATCAGTGATGACATGAAGGAGTGGGAATGAATAAAGAAATGGCTAAAGCCTTGGACAACTGGGTTACTACCCAGCCTGAGGTTAATGATTGTGAACAGTGCAAGGAGAAGTATGCTTACTGTTTCTGTGCTGCTGATGAGGAGCAGGCTTACGCTGATACGATAGCGGAACTGCGTAGTTAGTAACAAGAAGAGGCCCCGGTCAGACACGATGGTTTGTGTCTGCCGGGGCTTTCTTTGTTTCTACTGCTATTCGTCATCCTTATCAAACATTCTAATGACAGACCAGATAATCATTAAACCAAGGAAGATGAAAGCAATGGTGTACGCTACGCCCAAGGTGGTTCACCACCTAATTTGTCAGACAATTTGCGCAACGCTGTACGAATCTTGCGACGGATAGTCGATTCAGAAACCTGATAGGTTGCTGCCAGCACCTGCACATCTAGACCACCGTTAGAGAATCTGACCCGCAACATATCCTGCTGCTCTTTAACTAATGAATCAAACGCAAACTTCACATCACACAACATTGCTAGACGAGTGTTACCTTCACCGGGTTTCGACTGGCTACGCCCATCAGTATCGTCACTGAAAGATTCCAGAGACCAGTCATCGTAGTCAAACAGGTCAGGTAGTAGTTCGTGAAGCATCGTTTCACTGTAGAAACAGTGGTCGGATACGCTAGTGCGTGTGACCCTAGCACGCTCCCTAACGGCATACTTCATGCCAGCCCGGTAGAGTGCCGTACCTAACTTCCCGCGCCCCTGCTTGCCTTCCTCGCGCCAGCGAGACACACGTGCAGTGTTCTTTACCATCCACATGTAGCATTCGCTACGGATATCATCAAAGTCTATTAGATTCCTTTGAAGATTGTGAATCTTACGCGCCACAATAGTAGCGGCACGCATCTCATAATCAGTAAATGAATCTACCATGCGTACTGCACACCCTCAACAACAAAACTTTTATTCACTACAGGGATAGGGCAAGGCGTAACCTTGCCTTTGAAATCGTACAAGATACCAAACCCCTGCTGCCAATTATGTGTCTTGGCATACGTTGCCTTTGTCATGTCCATCAGATTCCCTACCTCGAATCCCCACAGGGTGCGGGTAGGTTTGCCGTTCACTGACGTAGTGTGGGGCACTAGGCCCATGCGATGTGTGTGTCCACATACGATGCTCGTACCGACCTTGCGTACGAGGCCCGCTGCTGTCTGTCCTGCTACTTGACTAGTTCCAGCCTCGTCACCATGCATGGCGTGCCAGCCGGGGAGAACGGGGTAGGCTTTGTCGTGGAATTCGATACCCATTTCAGGTAGTCGTAGGAAGTTTTGTAGTTCAATCTCTGGCAAACCTAACAGTCCCGGTATCCTGCGCATGATAGAATTGTAGAGACGGTCAGTGTGGTTGGATCGGATGACGTGCCCGACCTGTAAGTCTTGTAGTACTTGTACGGTACGGTCACGGTCTTTACCGATGGACCGTTCCCATTCTAGGGCTGTGCCCGTGGACCAGCGACTGATTGTTTGCATATCCATTTCGTCACCGATGGTGAGAACAATATCGGATGGCTGTTTCATGTCGCTGATGCACTGCGCTAGTGCGTCTACTGCTTTACGGTCTTCGTACGGTACTTGTAGGTCTGAGATAACCCATACTCTACGCATAGTTACGTGTCCTTATAGTTTAGAGGAGCGTTGCCATAGGTTCGTTTGATGCTTGTATTGCTGCTACACCGTGTGAGAATAGAATTAGATAACCGCCTTTGCCGTCTGCGAGGTACGCGAATCCAAACTTGCCTAGCCTGCTTGATAGTTCCATGATGGAGATATCGTTTAATGATATCCTATCCCCACCAACTAGGTAGACAATAACATAAGGGTCTATTATTGTCATGTCGTCGGGCAGGTCTTCAGTGGTCACGACTTGGGCCACTGCTTCCTGAGAACAAGAATGGCAATCGCAGAATAGTTAAGCATATCCATGAACGTATCTTCAAGAGACTCATAGTTTGCACTAGTATCCTTGCTAATCAAATGAATGGCACGAGCCTGCTTATCGTGCAAGCGTACAAGCAAGCCTACGAGAGGGCCAAGAGGAGACTTATTAATGTTGTCAGGACCATAGTCCTGATGCTTCTTCAACAGTAGTTCCTCAGCCTCATCAAGAATACAGGCTAGGTCAAGCGTTAGACTTGAATGGTTTTCATCAACCATTTCTTTAGTCTTCATGTACTGTTTGTACGATTCTTTCATGTTCTCGTAGGTGGTATCTGCACCATAATAGTACCCTGCTGTTGGTCGATAGTTACTACCTTTAGCCCCATAGACCTTATCATTCTTAGAAGGTTTTCCCAGTCCTGCGGTTCCACTCACAACTCCACACTCCTTAACACGGCATCCTTGCCACCGGATAGGTATACGTCATTCACATCCATGCCAGTAGGCATGGACACAGAGATTGCTGTATCTACTTCTTTACACACTGCTCTACCAAACTGTCTACCGGCTTCGTCACCGTCACACAGTACCACAACTTTGCGGTAATCTTGCATAAGTAGTTTGAAATGTGGCTGCCAGTTGTTCGCACCGGGAACACCAACAGTAGGTAGGCCGCAGATGGATGAGGCAATAATGGTATCCATCTCCCCTTCAGTAACGTACAAGATACTGGACTCTAGGTTCAGGTCTTTAACATTAAACAGTTTAGTTTTTGCTCCGGGACGGGACAGATACTTGGGTCCGTCACCCATAAGGGCACGATAACGGATATCTACTACCCCAGATGGGGTAACATATGGAATGGCAAGCCTGTCACCGTAGTCTGAGTCTCCGGGATGGTCCCCTTTAACGTAGCCTAGCCGGAACGTACGTGCCGCTTCCTCCGTTATCCCTCTCCCTGCTAGGTACGAAGCCACCTCGCTTAGGTTCTGCTCGTACCGGGCGGCTGTCTCCTCCAACAATGTCCTTGCAGCGTCTGTAAGCCTCATTCCACTCCCCTCCATCCACATGTTTGACAAGCCCAACTGCGTCGCCCTTCATGCCACAAGACATGCACATCATCCCACCCGTCGTGTTGTTTACCCGACAGGACGGTTTCTTGTCCGTGTGTAGACCACATTTTATAGTCTGCCACCCCGGTTTCGGTGCTGGTAATGACCACCCGTAGTGGGTCAAAATCTTCCATAGGTCACCTGCCTTGTAGACATAGGATGAGTTCGACAAGTTCACTCACCTCCATAACTGCATATGATTTGTCTATGCCACTGTTTCTACGTTTAACTATTGCTACACCTATAGCATGTTCAGGATAGTTTACGTCATGTACCCTGTGTGCTTGATAGTTTAACGCTTCAACTTTGGCTTCTTGTACATAGGATGACAGCGTAATCGCTGCCTCATTCTTGCATTCTACTATGAGGGCAGTATCTGATGTGATACGTAGCACGAGGTCACCTTCATCTTCCCGGCCTTTCTTGGTGAGCCTTTCGGTGGGAAAGATTTTCGCTAGGTATTCGTGCATGTCTATCTCGAATTCTGCACCTCTACGCTTGTTTGCTTTGTTACGCTTGGACAGGTCGGTCATCGTAAGTTACCTTGTCCCTCTCGTCCTGACGCACTTTGGCTATCACCCTGCATAGGGTGCATTCTTCAGCGAACTGTAACGGAACGTTGATGCACAGTGGGTCGTGGCTCATCGTGTCTCCATGTCGCCCAAGTGCATACGTGCAGGCTCATACACTAACCAAGTAACGTTAGTACCAGAAGGATCAGCAGGCCCGTAACGATTCTTTACAGGGGCAACACACATGAAACCCTCAGTCGTATTCGCTACAGTGAGGATGAGCGCAGGAGTCTGAGCAACCTTACCCTGAATTGCACTACGTGGGGGAGCAGGGTTGCCGCTCACCGCTTCAGACGTATGATGCAGTACAAGGAATGCTGCGCCAGTCTCCCGCGCCCACCATTTAAACTCACGAAGCAGGCTACGCATAGAAGCCCACTCATCACCATCAGTGTGCGTACAGTCAAGCAGGTTGTCCACTACCACGAGTTCAGGGTATTGCCCATTCAACTCGTAGAATGCTTCAATCTCTAACTCAATATCAGCGAGGGATGGTGCTGACTCGAAACACCACTTTATGTGTGATGCTCTAGAGATAACGTCTGATGCCCACGCGGAGTCGGACATCATCGGTTCAATGACTTGCTGTTCTGTGTCTGTAATCATGGACGCTAAGCGTAGGCTCATCGTGAATTCGTGTGTGTCGGCAGAGAAGTACAGTGTCGGCCTGTTTGCTAACCATGCCCAGTGAAGAGCGAGTGTAGATTTTCCTGCTCCGGGAGGTCCAGCAATCATGGATACTTCACCACGGCGGGGGTGTATCTGTCGTGCTGCTAACGAATTGTATACTGGCGGCAAAGTAGCCGCTGATCTGTTGTTTGTTAGGATTGTTCTATGTAGGCTCCGCATTATGGGTCACCGTTTCTTCTAACATTCTAGTGTGGTGCATTGCTGTGCAGCCTGATCGCCGAAAATCAAACTGCACAGCATCCACGCATTAGTCCTTAAACTAAACGGCTACTGTCTTCTTGCACTGCGATTCCTGTGAAGGATTAGCACAGCAGTAGAAAGCCTTGAAAGGCTTCCCGGTACGCTTCGATACACCAGCGGGGACCAACTTCATAGGCTGACCATGCTCACACAATGGTGCAGCCTGTTGCGGTGCAGCCCACGGATTAGCGGGAGCAGTCGGCGTTACAGGTGCAGGTGGTTCCGATGGAGTCCACTGATTAACTGGCTCCTCAATGATAGTACCACCAAGGGTAGTAGCGGCGAACTCTGTGTTCAAGTTTTGAATCATGTTCACAGCCATAGCAAACGTTGGGTCAGTGACTGCTGCATCGGCTAACGCAACAAACTCTGCTGGTGTGCTTGCACGAAACGTAAGCAAGTCACCGTTAATCTTCGTGGTAAAACTGATAGGTGCTTCTTGATGAGTCATATCTACTCCTGATTATTTTTGAAATGGAAGGGCGTAAGGGGCACTACCACCAACAGCATAGCATGAAGGTGCAACCATACATGACTGGCACATTGATGAGACGTTAGGAATAAACCTTTCATCACGGACAGAATCGGCAAACGAACCAAGCCAGTAGGCAAGCATCTCTGGCGTGTAATGAATGAGCGAACGGTTAGCGGAAGGCTCTCCCTTGCGGGACATGTAGTAGCAGCCCAACATGGGTGATACTCCACCACGCTGACCCATAGCCATAGCGTATGTGCCTAACTGTGTGGTAGAGGCAGGCTCACGACTGCCAGTTTTTAGATCGCACACGATTAATTCACCTTCAGGATTAACAAACACCCTGTCAATGAATCCTTTGACGGCAACCTCATCTTTGCCTTCACGGGCTAAGGATATAGTGAATTCCCATTCAACAAATGGGACACCATTGTCTGTATAGATTTCCCAACCTGATGTGTCACGCCATTTCACATAGTCTTCGACCATCTTGGGTCCATGATCGTTCCACCATGCAGCGTTCTCCTTATCGGGGTACGCTTTAGTTGCTCGCCCACCTGCACGAATATCTTTAGTAGTATCCAATTTTTCTGTAGCCTTGTCCCATGCACCTTTCCAGATTTCTGGAATAGTGTGTGCATCTCCAAGGTCGTACCATTCTGCTGCGGTGTGGAACGCTGTCCCACCGTAGAACCACCATGCGTCGCTTTCTTCCACTCGTAGAACACGGGTGAGTCGGAACTTTTCTCCGCACTGCTGGTATGTGTCGAAACTGCTGTAGGATACGTGGTTCCTACCTGTTAATTCTTTAAGTGTCGGCTTGTCCATGTCGGTAACATAGCATGGTAGGCTGACATTGCAAGGACCGACAGTTTATTGGGCGTGTCGTCGGCGTGTCGCCTTGACAGGTGGCTGTTTGGTTGCTAGAATGTCAGGGTGTTTGTATGGTGGGGTTTAATGTTTTTTAAATACATAAATAATATATAGACCCGTGAGGGTCACAGACATACACACACTACAATGCCCCTTAAAGGCCCATAGAGGGGCCGTACAACGACAAAAAGACCCCCACTGGTATGTCCAGTAGGGGTCAATCTGTCAGAGCCTTAGAATGGCTCTATAAGTTACTACTCAGTAACCTATTATTCTTATTTAATTCATATATCATAATAGTCAGATAGGGTTGCCGTGCTTATCATGGCGAATCCCATTCTTGTCAATACGCAAAGCACGAATCACCTGCTGACAATCAGCAATAGTTGTACCAGAACGGCAAGCCCAATGCATCCAATCAAACCAGCCCGGATTGTAATCGCCACCACACTCAACAGCACCACCCCAATAAAGCACCTTATAGCGGCGCTTCAAACGGGCAGCCTTCACTGCGCGACCAGCAGACTTCCACCAAGACATAGGGCTAGTTCCCGTAGCACCCTCAGCATCACCATTGATGTCCACCGCAGACCCAGAACTATGATCAGACCATGCTGAACCAGTCCTAATAGAACGGTAATCGTAACCATCCGAAACATGAACATGCTTAATAGTATTATGATAGTCACGAATAAGAGAAGCAAACAAAGGCCACAACTCTTCACGAACCCACAGTTTTGTACCCACACCCGGAACAATCCCGTCACGCAAACGAGAATCACCCCAAGCAGGATTATCTAAAACCTCATACCCGTTAGTAGAAACAGGCATCACTTACCTGCCTTAAGACCATAACGAAGGTCTTTCTTATTCAAAGAATTAATAACAACAGGAAGAGCAGCACCCAGCGCGGCATACAACCACGTCTGCCAATGCCCAAAATTAATACCACCAGTAGCAACCTCATCAAGAACCAAAGACAACACCACAGCAAGCGCAGACTTCAACGCAGTGCCCAATGGTGACGAAGCAAGCCAACTACCAAATGATCCCACAATAATCTCCTCTACCTATTATCCAAATGCCACTCAATATGGCCATCAATCTTGTTCTCTACAACATCCAACTTGCGTTCAATACGATCCAGTGCATCACGGGTAGAAGAACCACCGTTAGGACGAAACTCTTTAGACATCATTACGTGTGACCTAATAAGCCAAGACAATGCAGACAAGCATGCTCCCGCGATTAGAAGGACAGTAAGAATTTCACCCGGAGAATTCAACCAGTCCGGCATCACAACTCCCGACATTCAATAACAGCAACGCCACCAAAACCTGAAGCATTACGTGGAGGAGAAGTTTGCACAAACTGCACATCCTCCACAAGAACCGTATAAGACTCTTTACCAACCAAATCCTGCAACAGTACAGGCAAACCATTCAACAAAGAAGCACGCAAAGACTGATACCTTTGAATAGCACTACCAACACCACCAGCCTTATTACCAAAACGATCCTGCTCATTATCAAAACACAACACAGGAATACGCCACTGCTGCTTACGAGTAACCGCAGGCAAAGCCTTAGTTTGCCAACCACGAAGAATCGGACCCTTAGTAGCATCAGTACTAGACCTAGAAAGATCAAAACGCAAAGTCACATACTCTGTAGGTGCAGTTTCAGCAAACCCAAACTCTGCCGAACTAGCAGAAGACAACGTGTAAAGAGAAGTACTAAAACCAGAATAGTCAGTAGAATAAACAGCAACAGAACCATTAACAGTGTCACCCTTAACGGATGCCAACTGAAAAGTTTTAGGTTCAAGAGTGCTATAACGCACACTAGAAGCAACAATTTGACCAGCAGAAACAACACGAGTAGCACTAGACTGATACAAGCCACTACTATTTATGGCAATAAGAACACGACTAGTAGTGCCAAACATGTACACGGCATCAACGTCACCAGTTACACCAGTATCAACATCATTAGCCCAAGCGTAACGGCCAGCAGGATCAGGTTCAGAAAGGTCAATACGAATACAGCCAGCAGTACCATTACCCACATCTGAAGCACCAACATAAATGAAACGATCATATGCGGCAGTATCGCCATACACTGTACTATTAGAATAAGTTAAAGGACCATAGTTTACTGTGCCGTCGGCGGCAACAGTACCCACACGCACACCAGCACTAGTAACAATAGTAAGATACGTGCCAAGATATACACGAATACCTTTGATCACTTCACCATTAGGCATTTCAGCAACAGTCACTGGCGCAGCAAGCGCATCAACACTACCGTCAGCCTTAAGGGTAAAACTGAAGATAGCAGACCTAGAACCACGGTAGCCTGAAGCAAGAATTGCACCCGGGGCAGCAGTCACACCAGTCCACGTCCAACTACCCTCACCCTGCCAGATGCGGTAAGAAGTAGTAAGACTATAAGGAGCAGAACCTGTAGGACCATTCAAAGGAAGTTCATACAAGTCAGAACCAAATGCCGCAATAATACGTTCCTTTACCCACCAGCCAGTAGCGGCACCAAGACTATGAGTCCACTGAGGAGTGAAAGAAGAACCACTAGCAAGAGCAATATCAATACCACTTGTATGAAAACCTAAAACAGCGTTACCTGTACTGGCGAGAGAAGTGGGAACATTTGAAGAGTATCCGGCAACAGTAGTGACAGTTGTACCATCCCAACGCTTCACCTGCGTACTCGCCACACCAGTACCAGTCAAGCCGTACACGTACGTGGTGCTGCCGTTATCGGCAGACACAATATCCATGACACCAACACTAGTGAAACCAGAAACAAGACTCATTTCAGGAAGCAAAGAAGCCTTACCCGGAGTCCACACATCCACACCATACGACGTATTGAAACGTCTCATAACACGCTGATCACTAGCAATATCGTAAGCATTATGTGTAGTTTCAAAAAATGTTTGACCAGCACCACAACTAAAATCACGTTGTGAACGAATCCACCAACCAGTCAAACTATGTTCACCCGGATCGGGACGAGAATCAAACTGATCTTTGTTTACTTGAACAAAAGAACGAATCATTTGATATTGATCGGATGCGACAGACAGGAAAGGTTTACCTGCTAAAGCCCACTCATATTTGAAACCGCTGTTAGTCCAAACGTCTACAGCAGTTGACCCGTAACCTATCCCAAATACTGGGTCTTCACTGATATCGTAAGTTGCCATTATGAAGTAACCATTGCAATCCAGTACACAGTCACAGTAGTAGATGCAGAAGTTCCATCAATATGACGCACACCATAAGTGAATCCGCTAGTTGAAGTTGCTGAAACGTTACAGTTATACACGGCTGCATCTGCGGTAACAACAACGTTAGGCGCACTACCAAATGCAGTGCCAAAAGTAACAGCCTTAGAACCGCTTGCTGCGGAAGACAAAGTAATAGAGTTAGTTCCAGACTGTATGGGTGTGGATACCGCTGAAGCATTGCTCAACGTGACTGCGCCAGCAACCGGGGCACCAGTACCGTCGAACTTAAGAACCTGCTGGGCAGTGCCAGTAACGCCTGCGGTAAGAGAGCCACCACTGCCAGTAACAGAAACAGCAGAGTTAGAAAAAGAAGTACGTCCCGTACCACCCTGACCAATAGTTAGAGCAGTGGTAAGACCAGTAAGTGAAGTAATGTCAGAGTTAGCGCCAGAAGCAGCAGCACTAAGACTAGAACGAGCAGTCGCAGCAGTAGTACCAGCAGTACCACCCTGCGCTACAGAAAGCGCAGTAGTCAAACCAGTTAAAGCAGTAATATCACTGTTGCTGCCAGACGCAGCAGCACTTAAACTAGTTCTAGCAGCAGAAGCAGTGGAAGCATTAGTTCCACCATTAGCAACAGGAAGGATACTAGAACCTACATCAGCAGTCAATGAGACTGCACCAAATGTAGGAGCAGAAGAAGTATTTCCCTTCAACACCTGACCCGTAGTGCCAGCAGCAGTAGCAGTTACAGCAATGCCACCAAGAAGAACGCCATTAGAAGTAAGAGAATTAACACCAGTGCCACCTTGACCAACACTAAGCGCACTAGTCAAACCACTAAGTGAAGTGATATCAGAGTTGCTGCCAGAAGCAGCAGCACTAAGACTAGCCCTAGCACCAGAAGCAGTAGTGGCATTAGTGCCACCGTTGGCCACGGGAAGAATGCTTGAACCAACATCGGCAGTTAAGGAGACCGCACCGAATACTGGTGCAGAAGAAGTAACAGCCTTAAGAACTTGACCAGTCGTGCCAACAGCAGTAGAAACAGTAGTATTAGCGCCATTAGCAACAACAACACCATTGACAGTCATGTTGGCAGTATTAGTTACAGCATTCTGAGAACCGCGCTGCAACGTAGTTGCATTAACTGTTCCACCAGTAATAGTCTTATTTGTCAACGGCTGCGTATCAGTAGTACCCACAACAGAACCAGACACACCATGCACACCAGTAGAAGCATTAATATGAGAATTAGGCTCATCAAAATCACGAGCAGACACACCATGCTTAACCGCAGCACCAGCAGAATGGCTCACAGCAGTAGTACCATCAGAACCACGAGTTACAGTAAACGAAATATTAGAAACACCATACGTGGCGGCAGTAACCTCACACACCTCTTCCTTACCTGACACGTTATCGTCAATAATAATCGTGAAAGGAACAGAAGGCCAACCAGTAGTAAGAACAACAGTACAAGTAACATCAGTACTATTCAACAAAGAAGACAAAGAACTAGAAACAGCATTAGAAGAATAATAACGGCGAGCCACGAGTTACCTCCGGTAATGAACAGGTGTCGGGTACTGATCGCGGAAACGGTCAATCTCTTCAGAAAGCCGTTGCTGATACAGTGCATAAATAGTACGGGCAACAGTAGAACCAGAACCCGGCTGACGCTTCTCATCAAAGAAACCAGCAGCCACAGAATTCTGATCAAGAAGCGAAGCATCAACAGCAGACAACAGTTTTGCTACCGCCCCAAGAACAACAACATCACGACAATAAACAGGAAGACCAGCAGTACCCTCAAGCGTGTCAGCACCATCAGACAAAGAAGTAGGCAAAGCAAAATAGTTTACCTGAACAGTACGCCCCGGAGTAATCGAATCAAAAATGTCAATCGTCTTACCCGTAGGCCACGCAGTAGTATTAGCAACCTGATTAAAAGTCCAACGCTTGACCTTAGACCACAAACGGGAAGGACCAACAACCTGCCACGACACCTCAGACACTGCATTAGTTCCAGCAGGCAAAGCGTACGTAGTACGCGGTGCAACAAAAGAAAAAGTAGTAGAAGAAGGATTTTGAATTTCTTTACCAACAGCCTGAATAGTGTTATTGATTTGAGTTTTCACTTGGCTACGAGGAAACAGTGGAGTAAACGTAACCTTAGCATTAGCGGCATGAGTAGCAGCAGTAGTGCCATCCACACCACGCCCCCAAGGGGCAAGAGACACAGTAGAACCACTAATCGAATCAACAAACACTAACTCGTCATCAATCTCCACACGGCCCATACCAATCCTTGCACCGTTATTAACAGTCAAAGTAGTATCAGAACTTGTGGCAGAAGAAGTCAACCAAGTAGTTTGCTCCTGATTACGTACGTAACCATGCAGCATAGTTAGTGCATCGTTAATAAGGTCATTAAACGTAGTCACAGAAACTCCTAAACCGTTTCAATCAGATAGCCGTAACCGGCAGCAACAAGATCGTCATACTCTGCTGTAGTAAGTTCATACTCGTGTCCACCCAGATAGTACGAGTCAGCCTCTTCAAGCAGAAGAACATCAGGAAAATCAATCTCATCCCATACACCATCAGTCTTTACTAGACTGATACCGCGACGGTTACCATGCCACCACAAGGCGTAAGGCCGACCGACTTTTTCTTCCACTGTCGGTGGACGCAGAATGTATGTCATCACTCATCAAAAATTTGGCCAGTGCCAGCACTAAACGTGGCAGTTGAATATCCGTTATGGAGTACGCGCATCAGGATCCTCCGCCGGTGTTGAAGAAGTAGGTTCCAGCCGATCCGGTGCCCACTGAATTGACGGCTCGCACAGTAACCGTGTATCCGTAATTGCCTTCGACCCAGCGCGGTTGACTTCCGACTAAGGCGCTGTCAGGTCGGGCAGAAACCAATGCTTCCGCGATGCTGTACGAGGTTCCGGCTTGAGAGGACGTGGTTAGCGTGATGTCATATGTTTGTCCCACATCATCGGAGACCCATTTATAGGTTATTGAGTAAGAGGTAATCGCGGCCCCACCATTATTGGGGGCAGTCCACGAGACCACGCTTGGACCCGAGCCGATCACAGCGTTCTGATTTGTCTGAGCAAAAACGGAAGGGGCAGCAGGCACTGTTGTTACGCTCACGACGACTGAACCGCTCGTCCCGTACGAGCCTGTCCCAATAGAGTTCGTTGCAGCAACCCGATACGTGTACGTTCCGTTCGCTTGCGACGTAAGAGTCGCGCTGGCATTTGTTGCGTTGCCATCCGTGTCAGAAACAGTTGTCCAGTTTGTGCCATCAGAAGAACGCTGCACCGTGTACGACGTGATCGCTGAACCACCATTAGACGGGGCAGTCCAAGTCACAGTCACAGTAGAACTAGCAGCAGAAGCAGAAACACTAGTCGGCGCACCCGGAGCCGTAGCAGAACTCACATTAGAATACGCAAGCGCAGCAGCAGCAACATCAAGACCCGAAGTACCAGCCAACTTATTCAACACACCAGCAAGATCAATACCAGTAGAAGAATTCAAAGAATTCAAAGCACCAACAAGAGACTTACCAGTAGAAGACGCAAGAAGATTAGCGGCAGCAGTAGCAGTAACCGTAGGAACACCACCCACAATCTTACTAGCCTTAATGTTTAAAGCCCTCACAAGAGTTTCACCAGCCATTAAAATTTCACCACCGTATCAGTCTTAGGGGAATAGTAAGCACCATTAGAAAACGTATTAGTAGAAGCATCAAACGCTGCACCAGCCTTCTCACTAATCTCCATAGCCTTACGAATCTGAGAAGTCTTAGTACCCGCAGGCTGCACCCCAGCAGACCTAGCCTCACGGTACAAATCAAGTTCCTTATCCCACCGCTTCTGCTTAGTAGCATCCTGACCATTAGCAGAATTTGAATACGCGATCTTAACCCCAGAACCACGCAAACATTCCGAATACGAAGAATGATCCTTCGTTACACAACCAGTCCTACAAGCCATAACCTAAACCTTTCCAAATGTGTGTAGGGGCCACAACCACAATATGCTGTGACCCCCACGCAACATCAACTAGGAGTTGTTGATCGAAGACGTAGACTCAAGACGGTACAGAGCCGCCTCACGGTAACGTGCCCAACCAAGAACGCCATACCAACCGATAGGACGGTGACGCATCAACTTGTCAACAATCGGACCCACAACGGTGTGTGGCTCTTCCGCAACAGCCTCAGCAAGCGCCTGCTTACCGGCAAGGATCGTACGGTAAACGCGAGCAGACGAAAGACCGTCAGTCGTGTTGTACATACGCGGGGTCTCGACAAAATAAGCCCCTTCATAAGTCCCAATGAATCCCGGCCAAAAATTTTCTGACGCATCATACTTGTGCAGGTCTTGGAACCCACCCGAACCAGTCTCTGCACGAAGATCGTGCGAAACCTCAGGGTGAATGTAGCAAGCGTAAAGCGAGCCAAGACGGGGCACAGCAAGACCGGCACGCAACTTCGCAACACCCTTACGGATATTAGACGTAGCAAGCGTCATAGAGTTAGAGACCGTTGCAGTGCTAGTTGCACTGCTTGCGTAAATAACGTTAGAGCCACCACGCAACGTAGTCATTGCGACAGCGTCAAGCGAATCTGCAAGGTTGTAGGCGATGATGTCGGCAGCAGCCGGATCAACGTCAGACAACGAGAACAGACCCAACTTGCGGGTAAGCAGTGCAGCGTTGCCGTACTCAGCAAGCGTTACAGTTACCGTAGAAGTGTTGGAAAGCGCGACCGCATCAGGGTCAACGTTTTCTGTAAGGGTTGACGTAGCCTGTGCCAGATCGTTGTAAATCTGGAACACGACGGACGAACCCGGCATAGCCTGCTGCACAGGGCGCTTGTCTGCAATATCACGGACGAGCGGCTGCGAACGCAGAGCCATTTCAACGTAACGATCATAAGCAGTCTGGACGACGTTAGTCATACCAGTCTGGTTAGAGATAGTCGCTGTACCTGTATAGGTATTAGCCATAGTTGTTCACCTTCTTTCGAAATAGAAATGTATGTGTGAATCAGGGATTAATAGACTGACGGACCCGATTCGTTACCGAAAATAAGCCGATTCAATTCGGCAGGAGTAGTTGCTGCACGAATCTGTGCCATAATCTGCTCCTCACCACCCGGAACATCCTCGCCCACTGACAGAACGTCAGACATGCGAGAAGCGTTTGCTGGTGGAACAACCTTGTCAGGGTAATCGTTCTGCTGTTGCGACGGGGCACTTGTGACCCCAGCAAACACGTCAGCACGTTCCTCAATCCAACGGTTAATATCATCAGCGTTACGCAAATCCGAAGGAATCAAATCTGCAATCTTAGGATTCATTCCACGAGCGTTCAGAACGTCCGTGACACTGCGAACACGTTCACCAGATCGGAAGTGATCAAGTTCCTGATCCTGCTCCTTCATCCGTTTCTGTGCGGCCTTCAAAGCAGAACGTAATTGCTTAATGCCATCAGAATCATTCATGTCCTGATCGTCATCTTCGTAGTAATCCATGATGTGTAATACACCCTTTCGCTCATCTTAGAGTTGCATAGCCCACATAACTAGTCGGGGAACTAACTATGGCTGCTACTACCGGACTTATGGCGCACACAAGGGCCGGTCGATCTGTGTGGAGTGGAGCATCACGGAATCGAACCGTGGTCCTACTGACTACCCTCGTGGGGTCCTAACAGTAGTCGATACCTTCATGCCCCCGAAACCTACAGGTTTCGATTAACGCTTAACGAACCTTGCTGAATACCTGACGTGCCACCAAAACGTGCTTTCTCACGCTCAGCACGTTTCTTAGAAAGAAGAGTTGCATCAGTATTGTTTGCAACATCAGCATTCAAAGCCTCAAACGAATTGTATGCCGTGTTATCGAAACCTGAAAGGCGACTATCTTCCTTGGCCCTAGCCTCAGCAAGATGTGTACGGCGAGCAATTTCAGCATCAACCTGTGTAGCACTGTATCCAGTAAATTCGGAAGCAACCTGATCAGAAATTAATTTAGATTCAGCAGCATCAATGTTGATACCCTTTTGTGCAGCGCGAGTAGAAATATCAATCTGTCGCAAGAAATCAGCAGAAGCCTGATCTGCAAGAAGTTTACCTTTTTCAGGATCAACAATGAAAGCAATCTGATAATCTGTAGTCACACCAGCATCATTCAAAGCCTTCTTATAGGCATCAGGTGCAGCAGCATGAAGATTATAGGCAAGAGCCAGACGGTCACCAACTTCACTAACAGAAACATTGTTATTGATAAGGTCAGCAATATTTGCGTTAGTTGAAAAAGTTGGTGCAGCGCCACCAAGATACTTTGACATCTTATCTTTATAGCCTTGCTCTAAAGCCTTATACTCTCTAACATTACTTACAGCACCAGAAGAATATGCTGTATCAAAACCACCAAAACGTGTCTGAAAACTAGAAAAAGTTCTGATAAGATCAAACGCTTCAGTCAAACTAGAATCTGGAATACTGAGAAGATTTTTAATCTGAGTCTTCTCATTCTGTGTAAGAGGCACACCAGCCGCTATAAGATTATTCATCCACCTAGTTTCCGCAGCAGTAAACTCCGGGGCAGGTGTAATAGGTGCAGCAGTTGGTTTAGTGGTAGTAACAGGAACAGGAACAGTAGGCTTAACTGGGGTCTTTGCCATAATTATATTCCAAACTCGCTAGAAACATAGTCAGCAAACCTGTTATTAACAGCCTGACCCTCAGAAGAAGAAGCCCACCGCTTATCCTGACGGATAGCAACATCAAGATCATACAAAGACATTGGAGCCGGATTGCCTTTAGCATCTTTACCACCAAGAAGAGCCTTCTTAAAAAGGTCATCTTTCAAAGTAATAGTAGAAGGATCAGCAATACCAAGACCCTGAGCAATATGTGTAATATAAGGCTGAGCAGCGTCACGAACTGTTACATAATTTTGACCTTGAATACCAACTTGATCAGCAAGAGCAGGAAAAAAATGCTTAGCCTGTCTAGTTAAATAATCGTAAGAATCTTGCTCAGTAAACGTATCATTAGGATCAAGAATTTTTAGAGTCTCAGCATTATACCACTCTTTACTTTGACCCACACCATTCTTTTCAGCAATATCCTTCAAAGCATTAAATGTAAGCAAGTACTGGCCACGAGGCTTATCAACTTTACCATCAAGACCCTTAAAGTTTTTTACACCACCAGAACCCTTAACACCAGCCATGTCTTCTGTAGTGATACCGTTATCGCCAGAACCACGCACAAGAGCATTAGTAAGATCGGCAGTAGACCAACCATTGTAAACACTTAAACGAGCAAGAGCAGTCTTCTGAGTATTGTTAAGACTAACACCAAGATTAGTAGCAGCAGTAAGAACAGCCTGTTCAGCATCAGGAAGAGTTTTTTTAATCCACGTCTTATCGCCAGTAAACTCTAACTTAAAAGCAGCCTTCCAAGGTCCACTACTCTTAGACCACCAGTCAGTCTGTTTTAATGCAGCAAGAAAAGCAGGAGCAGCAAGTTCTTTATTAGTGGCATCTGCAAATAAATTAGTAAGATCATCAGACTGTTTTACAGTCTGCCAAGCAAAACCATACTGTTCAGCAAAAGCCTTAGCATCAAAAGTATCTGTAGCCATAATTAACCCAACGCTCCAAGAAACAGATCAAGATATTTAGTAGCACCCTGATACTCTGCATAGTCCGGTTGAGACTTAGCATAATTTTCAGCAAACGCATTCACGTCAAGGCCAGTAGTAGACACGCGACTACTTTGATCTGTAGTAGATACGGAAGGTTGATTGCCTTGAGCAGTATGCAAAGCCTGATAGAAATTAGACTTTTCTTCATCAGTTGCAGCACGACCAAGATAAGATTGCAAAGCATTATTAACTAAACTATTAGCAGAGTCTTCAGAAAGATAATCTGTAGCAGTGATGGTAGTAGGACCACTACCATCACCAAGAGCCGCCATAGTGGATGCAATGCTTTGAACTTGATCAAAAGATTGAACTCCAGCAAGACGAAGCATTTGATCGCTTACGCTAATATTGTTTTGATTTGCCATTATGCTTGCATTCATCAAAAAACTGAGAGCACCAGCAGGAGAAGTAAGAGACTTTTGGCCACTGTACAAAGAAGCAAGAGCCTGAATTGCTAACTGCTTATCGGGGGTAAGCCCTCCGGGTGCATTCCACATGGCAACAAGATTGCCAATACTGTTGATAGAATTAGCAAATGCGGAAGAACCACCAATGGCTGTAGGAAAACCAACAGCAGGTGGAGTAAATTCACCTAGGTTGACATAGATTTGGTAAGGGTCTGTGGTATCAGCAGTTGCACCTATGGGGATTGGGTTAAAACCATTAGGTTGCGTATAAGCCGCTGCACCAGTTCCCCAATTTGGAAATTGACCGATATCTTCTGGGTTATAAGCCACTGTTAAACACCCTACTTCCCATAGAAATATCTCTTCCATCATTAAAGTATCTAGTGTACCAATTACTCATAGAAGTACTAGCAGAAAGGAAATTGTTTTGAACATAGTCTTGCCACTGCTGTGCAATAGAAATCTTTTGCTCAACAGTGTCAACACTCTTATATGCCACACGAGCCTTTTCAAGATCAGTTAAATAATCTTTAACAATTCTATAAGTAGGATCAGATGTACTAGTCTGCATAAAATTCTTGTCATTAACAATATATTGCAATCCAAGAATAAGCCTATTTGCACGATCATTATCGGGAGACATAAAGTCCGCCCTCCAAGCAGCATTATTAGGTTCTTGCTTGAAAGGTTCAAGCCAAGCATGCCACTGTGCATACAACCAAGCACTAGCCCCAATAGCAGACAAAGACTTGTAACCGTACTGTTTCATTGTTGCATCAAGAACAGCCTTAGCAGGAATATATGTATTCCAAGACTGCTGTTTCAAAAATGCTGTAGTCAACTCTTCAGGAGTACGTTGAGAACGAATAGACTTATTCTCGCCCGGAAGAGAATTCTCATACAAGTTATCGTAAACAGCACTGCTAAACTCTCCATCAGTACCACCAAACATTAACGACACAGCATCCTGCGGATCATTAGGATTCAAAGACATTAATTTTTTGGCAAGGTCTTGATTAGATTGCAAACGATTGTAGGCATCAAGATTTGAAGGAATACCAGCACGATTATTAGAAGTACTAACAAAGAAAGCATCACCCGGAACACCATGAAGACTAAGAAAAACTTGAGTCTGCTTCACAATATCGTCAGGGTACGCTTGTTCAATCTTGCGAGTCTCATCACGATAAAACTGTCCAACAGTATTTAACCCAATACCGCCAGACCAAAAAAACTTAGTAGCAAAACGAAGTTTGAAAAAGTTTGTAGCATCTTCTTGAGCCTTTATGGGATCAGGAACTGGACCCTTTTTACCATTCTTTTGCCATTCAAACAAACGATACTGTTGAATTTGTGCAGCAACTTTAAGAGAATCCTCATCTATTGATCCCAATGCTTTCTTCATGTCATAAAAATATGAAGGAGCAAAAGAATCAAAACTAACAGCACCAGCAAAACTTGTTTGAGGTTTACCAAGAGGAAACAAAAAATTGTAAGTATCTTCTGGAAGATTTTCTTTAAACCAAGGATCAAGATTAGGGTTTGCTTTAATCAAAGTAGTAACTGGGATAGTTGCATACATAGTAGCGGAAGGTTCCTGTGTAGCAAACTCCCAACTTTTAACACTTAACACAATCTTGTTATCAACAGGAAGATTTAATTTCTTGAATAATCCCTCAGGAACTCTAAAAACTACAGCCTGAGCATCCTTCCAATCTTTAACAGGATCACCATTCTTGTCAATACCAAAAGTTGTGTATGTAGAAGTCCAAGCATGGCTTAGCAGATAAGTGCGGCCCGGATTCTTGTACGCTAAACGAGCGTAACGATACATAGAGTTAAAGTATGCTGCAGGGAAGTATGTGAACCAGCGCATAGCATATGCAGGATTAGACACACGCCTAATATTATAGAATGTTTGTTCTGCTTCTTTAATAGCCCTAGCCATGGCGTTAGGGCGGGCATTATTAATCACATCACCAGTAATGGGAATGCCTTGCTCGTGAAGTAAACGCAAATCAGACTTCATATTGGCTTCAAACTGGCGTTGCGTCCACGGCCAACGGTATATGCGTGACTCAGGATTAGCCATAAGACCACGCCAAATAGCATCCATACTTTTACTATAAATATTTAATAGTTGTCCAAAACCTGTACTATTAAACTGCAAAGTTCCAGCATGAACTGGAACAAGATCAGTTCTGTCACCAAGAAGTTTACGAAGTTGAGAAGGATTAACATCCTTCCCACCAAGAACAAGATTTCTAACTTCAGGAGTTGGAAAGTAAGTTAAAATTGCTTGACGGTTTTGAGCAATTAATGAATCAATATACTCTGGAACTTCAACAACACCTTCAGGTGATCCAACAGACTTTTTAATTGTTGGTCGCATATCGCGCTTAGTCCAACCCATATCTTTTGCATACCTTTGACCGGCAGGCTTGTTAAGCAACCAATCATAAAGCCACTGATTATCTTTACCCTGCAAAACATATTCAGCAAAAGCATCATTACGAATTTGTTGGTTAGCAATATGTGTCAACTCATCCCAGTATCCTTGAGCCGTGGGTTGAATTAAATCATCATCACCAGTACGTTGCCAACGTGAAACAGAAAGACGACCAGTATTAGAAGGATTCAAAGTAAGTTTAGCAGTCAAGTTAGCACTGGCCTCTGCACGCATAGCAGAACCAAACTGTGCCTCATCATAAGCACCTTGAGCAATAACAACATCACCATCAAGGTCAATATAAAAAGGCTTTTCTCCACCAAAAATACGCTTACGTGCAGCCTCACGGCGTGCCTCGCGGGAAGCCATCTTAGGTTGAAGACCAGCAATCTTTTTCTCAGTATCTTTCAACTGCTCAAGAAGATCAAGACGAGTGTCCATAGAAGTACCACTTGCACCTTGAATTTTTTCACGCAAAATGTTTTGCATCGCACGCAAATTAACAAGTTCGTCAGCAATAGAAGTATCTCCAGCAGCAACTTTGTCATACACGCCAATTTGCAAACGATGAGATGCAAGATACTCTTGTTCAAGTGCAGAGTATTTTGTTTTAATCACACCATCTTTATCAACAAGTTCAGATGCCTTCAGATTAATATCATCAATCTTATTAAGAACAGATTTCTGTTCAATAATTAAATTACTTCTATCAATCATCAACTGTGAAACTTCTTGTTGATCTAAAGTTCCAGATTTAATTTTATCACTAACTTCAGAAATTTTAACGTCAATAGATTCAGAAGAATTCTTTAACGCAATTATTTCATCATTTAGTTTTGCTACATTTTTAGCAGTACGTTTAGCGGCTTTAGATTCAATACGAGGAATCTTCACGCGCAAAGAATCAATGTACTCAGGAGTAGCAGTAATTGCTTGATCAATAAGATCAATTTTAGTAGACATTTCATGGTACGAAGGAACTGGTTCAATTTCACGCCAGATAGGATCAATCGTATCAATCTGTGCTTCAATATCTTTCAAATCTTTAGACAACTGTCTGCGTTCTTCAATGGCAATTTCTAGATTCTTTGCCCTCTTGGAAGGTGAAGTAGTTTTGCTTACAAGCGTGTCAATAAAAGATGACTGCAATTCAAGTTGTTCACGTATATCCATACGCTTTACATGCAATTCTTTTATTTGTCTACTTAAACGTGAAATACTTCCGGGACCACGCCATGCTAAATCTTTAAGTTTAAAACCAACAGACGCAGCAAACCTAGCCCGGTTCTGCAAAAAATGTCCAGCAACAGAAGCAAGACCGTCAGGAGCAATGATTGTTCCATGGGAAAGTAAAGAAGCAAGAGCAGGTTCAGCAATAGAGTTCTTAAAAATGTATCCTATTTTTGCAAGTTGTGCTGTACGGAACCATTGCTGAATGCTTTCATTGAGACGACTAGCGCCTCTTACTAATGTTGCAACACCTTTTGAACGATTAGCAAACTGTGAAGTACCCTCTGCTCTAAGAAAATAATCAAGACGCTTAAGATCAAGAAGTAGCAGTCTATCAGCCAACATGCGACGAGTACCATTATCAACAATTACGCGAGCGGAACGAGTATCATCCCAGAACATTCCATTTTCTTCTATAGACTTTTGTCCTTCAGCGCGTGCGCCTTTAAGGGCAGCAATAATTTTATTTGCTTCAACTAAATCAGGTTCATACTTATTAATAATTCCACTAATAAGTTCTTCTTGAAGAGTCTCAACAACATCTTTTACAGCGTTGTCTCCACCAGTTTTTGCCGCATTAGCAATACGTTGCTGAGCAGTAACACGCCACTGTGAAGCAGTAATAGATTGTTTAACTTGCATACCATCAGCATTGACAGTATTAATAAATGTTGAACGATTGCCCTTCCAGACGCGAGAAGAAGCACTATATGCCATCATTTCATCAATGACTTCATTAGGTCGAGTGCCAGAAAAAGTTACAGAATTAAGAGGCTTACGTCCACCAACCCACTGAAGAAGAACAGTAGCAGGAGCATTCTTGCCAGCAACACCAAGACGAATATCAATCCATTGACCTGCTGTACCATTGCGTGCAAGTTCACGCTGATGATACAACCAGTTCTGTGCTTTACCAGCAACACCCTGCATGGGTAGAGTAGTGCTATTGACAGTAGTGTTAGTTATAAGGCCAGTGTTTGCGTCTACTGGTTCCCAGCCATGCTCAGTCTGAGTAAAAATCTTTTTAACAGTATCGTAGAATTCATCTCTGGCAAGATGCGAATCAAAAGACTGATTGAAACGTCTAGCCTCTTCAGGAGTAAATGCTTTATCTCCATACTGTGCAAGACGGACACGCATTCCTTGATTCATGTCTGTCATAGACCATACAACGTCTGGTGCTCTTTGGAACAAACGTCCTACAGCAGAAACGTCACCTTTGTCTGCAAGAATAATATCTGCAATAAGGCGAGGATTAGTTAATGGATGAATAAGTTCGGCAATATCTCTTTGATGTGTAGAAACAAGTTTGCTGCCACCGTTAATCATTGGGTTAGAATATGTTTTAGACCAGTCTGTAGTATTTTTGGACAAATCCATAAGAAGATCGCCCCACACGCTACGCTTACCTTCAGTACCGTTAGTTTCTGCATGTTTAATTGCATCATCAAAAGTTTTAGAAAGGTTGCTAAGATCGCGTGCGCCACGAACTTCAGTTGCTAAACCGGCAGCACGTTTCAAACCAGTACCTACAAGGTTTACGCCTTTTACTCCACCAACGTAGTTCCAGCCAGTATCATATAGGCCAGAGTTGATTGTTCCAAGAACACTATCGTCCCAAAGTTTTTCTACCTGATCAGCATTCATGCCGCCAGATTCAGGATAAGGATTATATCCAGAAAGATAGTTAAACTTATTTAGGCCAGTTTGTTCATTTATTTTATACTGTCCCGCCGTAGCGCCAGTAGTTTGCAAAGTTTCAAGTGAACGCCCAACAGAAAGATACTCTGAAGCATTAAACATTTGACGGAAATCATCCCACTGCAAACCATCCTTGTACAGCGGGTTAGCGGCATTTACTGCCTGCAAAATAGTAGAAGTAGGACGGTTAAGTCCATAGTTTACTGCCGTGTCAAGATACTCAATACCTTTACTTACAGTAGTTGCGCCAGCGCCAGAAAGAGGCATAACTTTAGCAGCAACACCCAAAAATGTTCGTATAGGGTTAGTAGGATCAGGAACAATAGTATCCAGAGCGCCAGCGATACCGCCATCACTCTCACCTGTTTTTGCATTGGGTGTACCAAAAATAAACTCTTCAATAAAATTAGCCATTAATAACCTCACGACTAGGAATGGCTGTTAAAAGAGAAAGGAACTCTTCACGCTGATCTACACTGTCCCATTGGACACGGGCAAGACCCCAAGCAATATCAAGATTATTTAAACCAACAGCATCTGCTGATGCTGAAAGATTATCTAGAAAAGAACCAGCAACCCAATTCTTTCTCATCGTGGCTGCCCCTGAAGATAGCGCACAAGAGCCTTAAACGTGTCAGGAGTATCAGGCCAGCGGGTAGCCTCCTGCAACATGGGCAAATATGGCATGATCGTAGAAAGCCTGTCAGCGTTCTGTGAGGCCACAGGAGTATACCCCGGTCCCACAGTAGCCCCATCCGTTACAGGCTCGTTAGGACGCTGCGTAGGGGCGAACAAAGGCACTGCGGCACTAGCCGCAGGTGCGCCTGAACTAGAAGGTGTAGAACCAGAAGACATGGGAGAAACCTGAGGCGCAGAAACAGCCTCACTCATAGGAGCAGAAGTCTGCAAATCCATGTTCATCTTCCCATCACCATACTGGTCACCAGAAATCCAGCGGGCAGGCTGCCTACCATCAGTACGCTGAGACAAAGCACCCGGACCAGACACAGAAGCAGGATTAGCAGGAGTACGGGGACCACCCTGACCATTAGCCATTACTCGCCTCCCTCACTCAACTTCTTAATAATAGAATCCGCGTCCGTCATAAACTCAATCTTGTCAATAGTTTTAGCGTCACGACCAGCCTCGCCAAGAGCAAGACGGTTCATGGAGTCAAAAAACTCTGACGTAACCGTAGCCATACCAGAAGCATACTTAAATACAGCAGCAACAGTATCATTGTTAGTCCAAGGCGAAGCCTCAACAATATCGGCTTCCTCAGCCTCTTCGGTTTCCTCAAGAATATCCTCATCTTCATAGTCCATTAGAAACCTCCGATCTACCATTTAACTTTATTAGCCCAATATGCCGCAGACATTTTGCCCTTAGCAATGTTTTTTGCATGACGTGCCTTAAACGCTTCACGACGCTTACGGTAAGCCTCAGATTCACCAGCCTTACGTGGCGAACCAGACACCCCCTGCTGACCAAAACGAATAGTCTTAATATGTGTGCCTTCTTTAGCAACCACAACATGAGACTTAGTAGGATGATTAGGAGTACGCTTAGGTTGATTGAAACCGGAAACACCAGCACGCTCAAGCCTAGAATCCTTCACCATTATTACCAATTATCCAGTTGATGCTTGACCATACGTTTATACTCTTTAGTCGTGCCACGCCAAACAGGTGCTTGTGGAATATACTTGCGAACCTTAGGAGCAGACTTAGGCTTAACTACAGGCTTCTTATTAGAAAGATTATCCTTAGGCAACATAATTAACTCTTCTTCTTCTTTGGCACAGCAGCAAAGGCAGCACCAAGAGCCTTGCCTTCCCTACGTGCAGCAGCCTTTGTCTTAGCAGACGGACGAGGAGTAGGAATTTTAAAATCTGAATTAGCCCTACCCGGATTATTACTAGTCTTAGTCTTGTAAGGAGAAAATCCAGCCCTAGTAGCAGCATCATAACTACCATACTTATCCAACAAAGCACGATTATAGCCACGCGAACGTGCAGGAAACGTAGATTTATCAGCAGAATTAGTTCCAGTTACACCAGTATCTTTACGTGTAGGCCCAGTGCCAGAACTATTTGTACTTAAGCCAATTCTCCTGTAACCATTATCTTTCTGGGTATCCCCGCCATAACGAGTAACTGCATTCTTGCCTAAAGCATAAGCACTTTTAGAACCATAACTAGTGTTGTAAGTCTTATCCCTACGACCCATGCCAGAAGCATCAGTACGCTTAGGATTCAAACGTTCAGCACGTTCCTGAGTAGTAACAGCAAGATTCTGCAACCTCTTATTGCCCGGATTCTTAGCAAGAGCAGCCTTAGCCTGACGATGCACAGTCTTAGCCTGCTTAAACTTATCTGCTTGAATACTAGATGCAGTTGTTGAAGAAGCCGTAACCTTTGGAAGTTTAGGCTTAAGCACGCCAGTAGTAAGTCTTGTTAAAGAATTTGATGCAGTACCAGTAGTTCTACCACCAGTTTTATTTGGTGCAATCTTCATGCTAGTTTCCCCTTTAAGGAATAGGTAGACTACTTAGCCTTCTTCTTAGCGGCATACATTTTTGCTCGCTGGGAATTAGCACCTGCAAGAGCACTAGGTCCAACCTTCGCAAACTTCTTCAAAGTCGCAGTCTTTGCTTGAGCAGATGCCTTGGCGTAAGAACTCTTAGGTCCACGACTTGTTGTTTTAGCAGACTGAGGCTGTACAGCCCTGTAATTTGCCATGTCAGACTTTGGCTTGGCTGCTTTTGCCGCAGCGCGATCCGCAGCGGCACCGCCCATGCGAAGATTATTTGTGGGCTTAGAACTTGCATTTCCGTTACTTCCGGGATTTACTCGCATGATTACTTCTCCAACTTTACAATTTTAGGAATAGACTTAGTGGGAGCATTACCGCCCTTAACACCAGTCTGCTTAACAGGGGAACCACTAGTTCCCTTAATGCCGGGAGAACCCTGACAATTACAGAAAGTACACATTACTTCATTCCCTTCTTAGGAGAGCCATACTCACGCTTACGATCAACAGCAGACTCAGACTTCTCATGCTTCATCATCGCGGCCTTAGAAGCATAACGCTCCCCAGTACGCTTCTCAACAATGCCCTTACCAGTACCACGCTTACCAACAGTAGGCTTATTCGTTACAGCCTTCTTAATAGCACCACGCGCAGTACCCTTAGCAACAGCCATCAGGAAGCGCCATTACCTGAACCGCCATACCCACCGGGAGGCGTTGTCTCACCATGTGCTTGCCAGTTATTGTCAAGCGATGCAAACTGGTAAGGCATGTTGTTAGTGTTCATAACATTGGGAGCGCCTTCAGTATTGTCAAAACCTGTCATGTATGGAAGACCTTGAGCAAGAGGCTGCGTGTAAGAAGCAGCATTACTACCTTGATTTGCGGGCTTCGGCGGTGCACCAGCAGGCATCTGTGCCATAATATTTCTCCTATTGGATCGGACCACGGCGCGAAATGTTCGCACTCAGGTTAGCATTACCATTACTAGATAAACCCGCAAGCAACGTAGCCATGTCGGGTCGTGTGCCCGCAGGCGCGGGAGGCATTCCTTGAGGTAGTCCTGATGTCGGTGGAACCATACCGGGAGCCTCAGATGGGGTATTGGCTTCAACCGTGTTGTCAACACCGACATCAGGCATCTTAGGAGGAGCAAACGCAGAAACAACAAGTTCCTCAATAGGCTTGTTTTTCAAACGCCCCTCAATGATTAAAGCAATCTTGCCAAGAACCTCACTAGGGTCTTGACCATTCTGTGCAAGCATAGGAATAGATTGTGCATACACACTAACTGCCTGACGCAAAGTTTGACGCAAATCTTCTACGTCAAGTTTCTGCTCTTCCTCAGTAGCATTCAAAGAGAAAGGAAGTTGGCGGCGAAGCCAATCTTGTGAAATAAGACGGTCGCCACGGGCCTGCAATCCAAATACCAGAGCGCGGTTAGGATCAAGGCCCGCCATAAGTCCGTATTGAACGTCAACCGAATGATCACCATTGATGTCTTTTTCCGGTGTGTACGAAATTTCAAACGGAGTACCATTATCATTTCCTCTAACAGTCTTCTTGACCTGAGGCCAACAAGTGTCTTCAACAAGGAAACAAAGTTTAATAAGATCAGTAAATGCTTCAGCAAACATTGCGTGCGCTGTACGCACCTGCGTATCAAAACCACCCATGAGTGCTTGCACACCACGACCAGTAACAATACTTGCATCCGTGTTACCGCCACGAACCTCCGGGTAACGGGAACCCTGACGTAGTTCCTGATCAAGCAGACCTTGCTCCGCAAACGTAGATGAAGGAACCTCAAGACCAATACGGCGAATCTTTTCCGGTTGCGAAGAACGCAACACAGAATCTGCACCCATAGCCAGTTCTTGTACATCCTGCGGCAAAGCAATAGGAGCCTGAACTGCTTTCTGTGCAGCCTCAAGACCAAGCAAAGCAAAACGTGCCTTAGCCACCTGAACAGCAAGCACGTCATCAAACTGTCCACGAGCCTCATCACCAAGACCCGGACGCTTAACCTCAACCGCTAAACATACACCAACAGGATTAACAGTACGCATAAGTTCAAAACCGGAATGACCCGGAAGGAACATAATGTCCCAATCCTTGTCATGGTAACGAACAACCTCAATACGAGTAGACTGCGGTCCCGCATACTTTTCAATAGCCTTAGCCAGTTCAGGAAACTTAGCAATCAGTTCATCAACCTGATACCAGATAGTTTGAAAAAGAACCTTAACCTTGTCGCGCTTATCCTTCAACGTGTACACGCCAGTGCAATCAAGCCACTTAATGCGAGGCATATACTCGTCCCAGTCAATCTCCACGATTGCTGGGACAAAACCATAAGACACGTAGCGGTCTGATGCTGTAAACATTTGCCGTTGTGTGTTTGAGTATATGATGTAGTTACCTGCGATGCGGGTACGCTTCTCGGCAAATTGACGGGCACGATCCGATACGGATGTTGAACTTGAGCAGTTGAAGGATGGTAGTGGTGCAATGACTTCTGCAAGGTCGCGGGCCGCGACATCAATCATATTTGCTACGATAGGGCGTGTGAACGGCCCATCTTCGGGAAACATTTCAGGAAACACGTAACCCATTTGTCCTGCACGTACCTGCTTAACGTCCATCATTCTTTGGTCGCGCTCGCCATTGGCGTGCTTCAGCCGGTTGTATAGTGCAGCAATGTCGCTAGTGCTAGTCACGGAACCTCCTACGCGCCAATAAAGATTGTGTCGCGTTCAATTTCTGAAAGATTGACAGTGGTGCGGTTGCCTACATCCCAGCGTGTAGCAAAAATGTTTTTTACGTGGGAACGTGAGTATCCGCTCATGGATGCGATACGGTCACGGCAGGCTAGTTCAGCAAACCATAAAGCCATAACGCAGTCAGTCTTCTGGGTCTTTGGTGCGGCAGGATGCCAAGTAACTAACTGCTCTACTAGAGCCTTAGTTGCTTCTGATGCGTGAGTTGATGGCAACTCTATAACTTGTAGTTTGTCTTTCCATCCACCAAACAGGGTGGTCATGGAGGCTACGCCAAAATCTGAGTCGTGCTTGTTTGCACCTGTGAAGTGTTCTCGTAGGATTGAGCCGGACGCGGCAAGATATTCTCTTACCTCACGGTCCTGTGTCAGCATTGATTGGAAAGCGTTTTTTTCTACTCGCCACTCGCCTACAGAATACTTGCTAGTAAAGTCGTAGATCATTTCACGTATCTGATCTGGGGTTTGTCCCGGACGGTTGAACACGTCTAGGACGTACCGTTTCTGGGTAACCGGGTCTAAACCTATACATACTGCTGATGTGTGCCCTGCCATAGCAGGGTCCAGACCGGCAACAACAATTAGCCCATCCATGCCGTTGGGTCGGCAGTTTACCATTCCGCGAGGAATAATACCTGCTAGACGGTTTCCGTTGATTGCGGAACGTACAGCATCCGGGTGGAACACGGCATCATCAGACACCTGCTGCTGCATGTACACCATAGCCCACGTACGGGGCGACATTCTGGAACGTTTCTTTGCTAGACGGGGACCGTCCCATTTAGGAAAGAAGCCATCCTTATCAGGTTCCATGTCTTTTCCTTTAGCCGTCACCTCATGGATGTTGGTTTTAGGCCACAAGGTTACCCAGTCTTTCGGGTCATCCCTCATATCTAGTACGGCAGGCATTGACAAGTATGACCACGGGGATTCCTCATCCGGGTAGCGGGACGGCTGCCGCAACTCCACATACAAGTCTTTAGACGAAAGGCGAGTCCCTACCGCCAGAAGCATCCCATTGTTAGACAGACGAGACATTACCTCAGCCTGAATCCAGTCAATCTGCTTCTCATACTCGTGAGCGTTTGTCATATCCACGCAGTCATCCAAGATGACAATATCGGCGCGAGCGCCATACACGTGGCCACGGATACCCAAAGCCTGAATCGTCGGGTCTTTCTCACCACTGTCACGGCCCTCAGACGACACGTAAATTAAGTCTTGAGTCCAACTAGCGTCCGTACCCTCGAACCCACCAGCAGGACTATAGGCTGCATGCATCTCCGCATAACGAGGATGAGTCAACCTAGTCTTAATCGCATACAAAAACTTACGGGCCATAGCCTGAGTCTTAGACACAATAATAATACGAATGTTCGGGTCCAAAGCGACCCGATACGTCACATAGTTAATAGTCAAAGTCATTGACTTACCATGCTCAGGAGGCATGTTCACAATCGCCAGATCACGCTCACCCGGCTCCCACACGATACCCGGAGGTTGCCAAGCAGGTTCCCGGCCCTCCATAATATCCACAACATTCTGCATGTGAGGAAAAACCGTCACCCCAAGGAACCTACTAGAAAACTCGTGGAACTCCATCTCGGCAGACTCAGACCGTTGCGCCTCACGAGCCACAGACCTACGCCCACGCAGTTCATCCACACGCCCAGCAAACTGGGCATCCTTACGCCGCCACTGCTCATACGTAGAAATAGACCTGCCAACCCGCGCAACCGCGTCAGCAACCGTCTCACCCTTAGCAATAGAAGCCAAAACATTCTTCTTCAACTCGGCAAGAGGAATCGCCTTAGACTGACCAGCCATCACACACCTCCAATGGTACAATAGAGGGGTGAACAAATACAGGGACCCCAAATACATGACGCGGCACTAGTCAGGTCTAAAAGACCGTGAAAGACACTACACCAACAGACACATATATAAATATAACCGCGCCCCAAAGGCGCACATAAACATCTATTAAGCACCCCCCTGAGGGGTGCATGTGTTAAGCACACTCACTAACGTTCATGTACTTAACTATACATATATATAGTGCCTGACCGAGATACCATGCCAGTCACCATTGTGACCGACATCACACAAAAAACCCACGACACGCCGTAAAACAGCACTTTATCCACACCCTATCCCCCCAAATAGCGAAAAAATTACAACACGTGTATATATATATGTGTGTGGTCGTGGTTTAACACCGTGGGGTCATGTTGTCTACTATTTTGGTATGGAATGGGGGGTAGGTATGTATACAATTCTGGTAGGGATAGGGGGGAATGGCCCCCCTCCCCCCTTAGTCGTTCGACTAGATTCTATTCGTACACACGTACACATGAAAAATTGTTCATGTATTATGATACATGCAAACATATTCCATGAAATGGGGA
>Ga0209188_1000504_pt1 | contig 37829 bp, 71 predicted proteins | sample C_130625_EF_Meta_FD_187307 | JGI IMG/M metagenome (GOLD analysis project Ga0209188, IMG submission 187307) | Freshwater microbial communities from Lake Croche, Canada to study carbon cycling - C_130625_EF_MetaG (SPAdes) (version 2) | ecosystem: Environmental > Aquatic > Freshwater > Lake...
TTATATAATAATCATTTTCATTAAACTCTCCATCCTTGTTTCTTGAGAACTTCTTTTTCCTATATGTCCTCTTATCATTACACTTATTGTTTCTTGGTCTTAATGATATATTCGTTGTATTTGGTTTACCTTTGCTTAATACAAACATATACTCAAAACTCTGATGATATCTTGTTCCCGCATTTGGTGGCGGATTTAACTTTCTATATATCATAGTGTCGTGCACATTAAAACCAATCTCATTAAAATATATCGCTTGCTTGAATGAACTTAACGTTTCCGACCCCTTTTTGGTTGCATCATTAACAACCCATACAACAACCCCACCTTGCTTGGTAACCCGGTATAATTCCCTTGCAATGTCCTCAAACGGAAACGAATATCCATTGTATGTTCTCAGGTCATCGTATGGCGGAGATGTTATGGTTAAATCAATAAAATTATCATCCATCTTTCCCATCGTTATTAAACAGTCCTCATTATATGTCTTATTTATTTCCATACTATTTGTTTGTTTAATTATAAGAAAAATAATTGTTTATTCCATACCATTTTATTATTTTTGTGGTGTATGACCAAGAACGATATTATACATGACTACATAGATAATCATCTTCTTAATGGTGTTTATCCTGAAGAGTGTTCCTATATCATATGGAGTCGAAATGGTGTATATATTTTTATGTATATGGAATCACACATGCTTTTACAAGTTAAATTGAGCGTATGGGATGAACTACATGATATGTTTTCATTAACAGGAGAAGAAACAAATAGTTTATTAAAAGATTGGGCAATACGTAATTTAGGTCTTACGAAAAGTATTTTGGTATTACCCACAAGTAATTTTATTTAGTATATGACAAAAAATGAATTAATATATAAGTTTATTGATGAGCAGGTATTCCCCAATACTAAATGGCGTTTAGGATATAACTTTAGTTATTCTAATAATGCGTATGTATCCTGCAGGTCTTGGTGTAAGATTCGTGATATGTTTAGTATAAGTAGAGAAGAAGTGGAACAACATCTTAATGAATACATATTAACTAAGGTTGAGGGTTTATTGGAGTTTCATGTTATATTGGAACATGATACCTCATTTAATGTTTTATCATCGGGATGCACATGGAATGTAAATGCAGTTATTATATGAATAAAAAAGATTTAATAGATGAATTTATAACTAAGTATGTATTTCCCCAATTTAGGGAGGTGATACATCCTATACATGAATATAATCATAATGGTAGGTATTTCGCCATTGGTCTTAATGATGACGAACGTGTTGCCGCCATGTCTCATTTTGATAAAGATTTACTTATTGGTCCTCCGAAATGGGGTACTGTTCAATCCATGTTCTCATTAACTGAAGATGAAACAATTATCGCATTAGGGCGTTGGTTCAGAAAGAACGTTCCCCTTTTATCTTTTGATAAAATTCAGCTATTAAGATATCCCTAATTATACATTAGTATTATTACCTTTGTTAGTGTTAGCGGCTAATGAATTTAAATCATTTAAGTACTCTTGAAGTGGTGGGAAATTTAATTGTACCCAACATAAAAATAACCAATAAACATCCGTGTTTTCTTTCTGACCTGTGAGGTATGGCATGACTTGAGGAATTGTTATTTCTTCATATGGTGTGATATTAAGAAGTTGTCTTACCGCAAAGAGATTTGAAACTTTTTCTTTAGGATTACAAACATATGATTTATCCGTTTCATGTGCTAAAACACCAATAGCTTTATTATATACCCTTATATATACATTTCCAAAGTTTTTTTTCAGGTCTTCGGTATTATCTTTCCCTATTTTATCAATTATCTGTTGTTCCGTACTTGCCAAATCTTGTAATGAAGTTTTTGTAGTTGCACTATATTTTTGAGCGAAGGTAACTAAATCATTTATTGGATATTGATTTTCCAAAAGATGTTGTATTTCATGAATTATGGTTGATATATCATCACTGTCATTAATACTACAATTAACAAAAATATCTGATGGACATCTCTTATTCACAAACGCCATGGCATATTTTTTTTCATGAATATCTAAAACCATCTCTTGTTTATTGGAACCAAAAAGTTCTTTGGTGTTTTCGTCATACGGTATTATTTCTATTTGATTTAGAATTGTAATCCACGAAGGTAAAAAATCTTTATAGTTTTTTTCTCCCCCATATAACTTATTCCACTTCTCTTCTGTTTTGGGGTGATTTAACCAATTCTTCCACCAATCAACCGCACCCTTAATTAATGGTTTATATCTGTTTAAACAATCATTTGTTTCTTGTTCAATTATTAAACCCATAACCTCCTGTATTCTTCTTATATTTTCTTGTAAATTCATTTCTTATTTTTTAATAAATATCTCAAATTTTTTGATTTGTTAATCATTTATTCGGTATATTTATATACAGTATGAAATACATTATAGAAGACAAACAACTATTTAATGCCATATATAAGTTCATAGATAATGACCTTGTGGAAGATGGTATAAGTTGGGAATATGAGGAAGCTTACGATGACGATGAAGGAACTAATGAATACATTATTGAGTTTATCGGCAATAAATATAGCAGCGATGTTATTGATGAGAAATACTTTACATATATACGTAGAGAATATTATGAATATGTAATGAAATCTGAACCTGAGTTCGCACGTAATTGGATTGATATGGCACCTCTTCTTGACCTAAACCCTTGCAAATGGTGGTGCGATAAACTAAATGGATATTTTGGTGAGTACTGGAAGCCAGTGTTTGAACAATGGTTTGAAGATAAATTTCCCGATTTTGAAGTTAAATCATTTATGTATCCATGATGAAATATATTATAGAAGACAAACAACTATTTGATGCCATATATAAGTTCATAGACAATATGTTTGTGGAAGATGACCTTAATTGGAATTATGAGGACGATTATGACTCTGAAGAATCTAATAAAAACATTATAGAATTCAGTGGCGAGAAGTATGATGAAGGTGAAACTGATTACAAGTATTTCATTTATATTAAAAGAGAGTACTACGAAGGTTTTATCAATAATGGTTCTGATTTTGATATTGAGTTCGCACGTGGTTGGATTGATAAAGCCCCACTTCTTGATTTGACAACAGGTAATTTATTGCGTGATAAACTAAATAATTGGTTTGGTGAGTTTTGGAAACCTGTGTTCGAACAATGGTTCAAAGATAAATACCCCGACTTTCCCGTTAAAACATTTATGTATTCATGATGAAATATATTATAACCGAAAACCAAAGAGATAGATTATTTATTTTAAGAAGAATTAATGATATAGATGAAATTATTGATAGTTCATTCAATCAGATTTGGAAAATATTTAAATGTTCCCATCCATTTGAACAATTTTTTCATATGGTTAAATTGGATACAGTAGACCAATTGGAGTTTGAAATTAAAGATTCGGAAAAAACCCAAGAAGTTAAAAATTTTGTTGATGAATATTTGGAATCAAAAAGAGAAGAGATTAGGGATAAATATTATTCTAAATGTAAATCAATTAAAGTTAAATAAAAATGAAATACTTAATAACTGAAAACAAAGTATATGAGGCGATGGAGTTGTACCTCACAAGATTTTACCCCACATTAACGGAACCTCTTTATAAAAAAATAAAAACAGGTAAGGGTAATAGTGGTTATGGCTCAGGATTACATGATTATACATATATTAATACCGATTATTTTGATATAAATGATGAATCATGGTTTTACGAACATGATGATAGATATATATTCTCAGATATTAAATGGGAAGTGAATGGAAAATTGGAAACTATGTATATTATGTTTGGTGAACAGAATTTTGAGATGTTTGTTGAACAATATTTTGGTTTTAACATTACCAATAAAGGAAATAAAAAATATAACTGGTTATTTACATGAGGTACATTATAGAAGATAAACAATTATTTGATGCCATATATAAATTCATTGACAATATGTTAACTGAAGATAATATTAGATATCAACATGGATATAATTATGATACCGATAAATCAGATGAAAATCTACTTAATTTTTATGGTGATAAATACTCTAATAATGAACAGGATGATTGGTATTTTGAATATGTAAGAAAAGAATACTATGAGAACTTAAAATCTAGACGTGATTGGGAGACTAAAGAAAAGTGGTTAGATTTATCACCACTGTTGGAACTTATGGACACCAAATTTATGTCAAAATTAGATGGGTTTTTTGGTTCTTTTTGGAAACCTGTATTTGAACAATGGTTCAGAGATAAATACCCCCATTTACCCGTTAAAACATTTGTATACTAATATGAAATATATTATAACCGAAGAACAATTAAATAACGCATCTAAATCAATTATTGACCTGATTGATAGAGAAGGTATTATTACCGCATCAAAATTTGTTAGCGGTTATTATAATCTTAAAGAAATATTGGGTGATTATGAAATACCTAAACAACTTAAGATTGACACCATAAAAAATTATATAGATACTAAAACCGATGGTGGTATCCACCTTGGCGAACTTGATGAAGAACCAATACCTTATTATGAAGATAGTGATGGTTACCACCATATAGAATATTTAAGTTATTCATCCGCAATAGTTAATGTGTGGGGTGGATATGAAAATTCAAGGGATATGGGAGAATATCAGGTGTATTATAACAAATTAACCAGTAAAACATTAGATGACATAATCGAAATGTTAATAGACCATTCATAATGAAATATATTATAACAGAATCATCTCGACATAAGTTAGTTAATCTTTATCTTGATTCATTAAAGATGGAAGTAGATTCGGATAATATTGAAATTTTTGTTTATGACCCCACTGATAACGATTATGGAATGTTTAATTTTGACTATTCTGAACAAGAATTATCTATTGACCCATTTATAATATCAGTGGTATCAGGTATGTTTAATATGGATAGAGGACAATCGATGGAAGGAATATCAATGTGGTTTGAAAATAAATTTGAGGTTACGGTCTATGATGTGAGAGAATGGGATTGGTAAATAATTAAAATATGAAATACACTATAACAAAATCACAGAAAAATATAATTCAAGTTCTTCGTAATACCCAAGAAGAATGGATGTGGATTAGAGAAATAGTTGAGGAAGGTTTTGATATGTATAATCCCTGCTATTATCTCAGTGGAGAAAGTTATATTAATCAATTATCGGTTGATGCCGCTAATACTTATCTTTACAACTACTTGAATTGGCAAGATAAAGAATTTCCAGAACTTTCTGAATATATCTCATCATTGATTAGAGAAAAATTAAGTGGATTTATATTAGATTATTATCAATTTTTTAAATCAGAAGAATGCGATTAATTACTTCTCTATATTGTATCCCCCACCATCTAATTTATCGGTGAATCCCATTAACTTATTGAATGCCGGGTGTGATGATATTGGTTCCTTCTTGGTGTCTCTCATAGCATCCCACGTGCTCGGTTTAACCTTCATATGATTCTGAACCAAGTACTTTATCTCATCAATATCCGTACCCTCAAATGTTAATACCCAATCCTTAAATTGTTCCACATAATCCGTAGATTTGTTCTCGTGCCCGTATGCCGTTGGTTCCCCCGTTTTGGGATTAATACCATATGTATCCATCTTCCCCAAGTCGTGGAAGAGTGCCGCCATAATCATATTGACATCATCAGGATAGTGATGGTATGCTCTCTTTATAACAACAAGTATATGTTTCAAACTGTTACCTTCAGGATGCCATTTTGGGTTTTGCTTTGCTCCCCATTGTTTAAATAACAACTTCTTTAATTCTTCCGGTAAAGTCCTAATTAACTCATTTGGCGTTGCAGGCAATTTTTCCTCACATATAAGGTTAATAACTTGTTTTATTCTCTGTATGTTTTCTTGTAAATTCATTATGATAAATCTATAAACCAAACTGATATTGGTATGTTTAGTTGGTTGGCAATTGTTGAACGTTTGTGACCACCAATTAATGTGTATTCATTATTTTCTCTTCCACCTGTTGGTAGTTTCATTACAAATGGTGCCGGAAGTTCTCTATGTTTTTCATTTCTTAACTTTTCTATATTATCAACATAACCTTTATGGTATTGTTTAACATCACCATCATCACCTGTCATTTGTTTAATTAAACCGGATGATGTTGTATCTTTAAACATTCTTGGGAAGACTTTTGAGAATCTACCCATATAAAATGTGTTATTTATTTTGTCATCATCCCATTCTTCCATTCTTCCATTGTTAAACAAATTAAATCCTTCTCTTTGTGATTGCCTATCCTTTAATAAAACTTGTCTAAAATTACCCCAATCATCCATTAAATCAGATATCTCCTTATCTAATAAAATGTCTTTAATTTCTCGTTCATCATCCACTTCACCTCCTTTTGAATGTTCAGCAATTAATTTAAATGTATGTGGAAATATGGAATACATTAAATCATAATTTTGTGGGTGAAAAAATTCATTTTTACTGAACCTCATATTATTACCCAATAATTCATCTAACTCTTGGATAAAGTATTCTCTTGTTGGTTCTAACCAAGTAATAGAATATGGGTTTGATAGTTCATTTATCCCCATCATTTCGTGTATTCTATTTATCTGTTCTTGTAGGTTCATTATGCAGGTTTTATATTTTCAGGGTTAAATACAACATATTGTTTTGATGTTACGGAATATTCATCTCCGGTATCATTCCAAGTATCTGTATCTATAATTATTCCATCATGTCCGTCTGCCGCCAACATATCCATAAGACCTTCCCTTCCTTGACTATCAGCATCATTCAAATAACCATGCCAAAATCCATCATAAATAAATGGATTCTGTAAATTTATATGATATGGTTTTCCTTCCCTCTTTTCATTTCTAACTGACCAAGCAAACTTTTCAACATCTTCTTTATTTTCCGCAAACCATATTCCTCCCGACTTTGGGTCAAGACTCATTCCTCCCGCTCTCCACACAATTTCCTTAACTTTGCTGTCGGAGAAATCACCATTGTTCTCGGGATTATATTCTTTACCTCTATAAGGATTTTGTTGTTTTCTTATTTCGTCAGCCTTTTTAGATATATAATCAAGAAAAGATTGTTCTTTCAATCCCATTACTTCTTTAATTCTTTGTATGTTTTCTTGTAGGTTCATATTTTTTGAGATATTGATTTTGCTGAGCTGGCTAATGCACCAAAATGTTGATTTTCATGACTTGTCGGATTAGCACCTTTTTTTGTTCCTTTACCTCTCTGAAAATCTTTATAATCTATATACATATTACCCTCAGGAATACTAGTATATCTGTAAGCAGTTTTGGCATCCGTTTTTTTACCATTCCAAGGTTCAATACAATATATCTTTTCTGAAGGTAAATTAATTTTTGACACTATTTCACAACCTTTACTGAATAATATCACGGCAATAATATTATTGTTATTAATGAAATTAGTGATACCATCTACATCACTATAGTTGAAACTTTTTATTGGATATTTTTTTGTAAAGTTTTGAGTAAATATTTGTGTTTGTCCTGCATGGCTCATACTACTCACTAAACCTGAAACAAACACAACATATCCAAAGTTTGTTTTATCATTGGATATTATTTCATTAATTCTTTGTATGTTTTCTTGTAGTTTCATATTATTTTTAATGATTAAGATGTTGTTGAATTTCTTTTTTAGCCCAGCTTGGGATTGAACTACTACTATAATTTGGACCCCATGCTCTTCTTCCTAATGTTTCGTCAATATCAAGATGTAAATCTTGAGCATCTCTATAAACACCAATACCTAAAATACCATATTTTGTTGCTAATGTTATCAATTTTTTTATACCTTCTCTATCAGGTGTATCAAATTTAATATCAATAGCCTTACCTCTCAAATGAGCGGAATTTTTAGCTCCTCCCGCCGCAGCATTTGTTTTTTTATCTCTTGCCGTGGATTTAATTTTAAGTGGTTTACCATACTCACTTTGTATTTTATTAAAGATATCAACTAATTTCTTATCAATACCATCAAAAGGTGATTTATTTATTTCCATCACCTCTTTAATTCTCTGTATGTTTTCTTGTAAGTTCATTACTTTTTCTTTTTTACACAATTAGGATATCTTTTACCAAACATTGTTTTCATTCCTTTTTGGATATATCCCGCCCAACATCTTTCAGTTAGTTCGCCTTCTTTCATCTCTCCTTTTTCTGATTCCAATTTTTCTTTGACAAATTTAACAATTGGTTTTTCATAAACCAAATATGAATCCCAGTATTCTTGTTCTGTCCCTGCGTTATCAATATCATTAAATTGTTTTGATGCGATAAATTGTCTTACTGTATCATAAATCGCATCTATCATAGTTTGTCCCTCTTCTATTTGGTCTTTGACATCTTTAACCAAATCATCTAACTCATCAATATCAAATCTTCTTATAATCCACGGGCTAATGCTCTCGTTAATCCCCATTATTGATTGTATTCTTTGTATGTTTTCTTGTAGTTTCATATTATTTAAGATATTACTGACACCATTAATTCTACCGGCACAAATTGCTCAACATATTTAGCTATTTTACGTTCCATTTCACTACTAACCGCACCTCTACTTGACCAAAGTATTAACATATACAAATTATTATCCATATATATAACCACATACTTTGTAACCCAAGGTAAATCATATATATCCATTATCTGTCTAATATCACCACCAAGAGGTCCTGAATCAAATTTGCTTTGGTCAATCACTTTTTCCTGCTCTTCTGTTATAATATATTTCATAGTTTAATCTGTAATTCTATTGTATGACTTAGATATTTCATCAGAGAATAATTTACGTAAATAATCTTCTGTTGCACCATAACGAATTATTTCTTGAGATACTTCATCTTTTAAGTACAGAAGTATGTTGTCCATTAAAACACTCATAACCATATTACTATATTTATCTAAATCAATTGCGTTCAATTTATCATAATACCGCAAACATCTGGTTTCAGACCAATCAATACCTTTATTAAGTCCTTCCAATATTTCTTCCCAAGGCACTCTCCTTAAAATATATCTTTTAATCTTTTCGTCCTCATCTCTATTAACAGATTCCTGTATATTCTCATTACATTTCTTAACTGTACTTGAATACAAATCAGTCCCAATTCCCATAAAATTATACACCGTTTCCCAAATTTCACCCATTATCTCTTCTTCTTTATCTCTCACCGCTTGTGTTCTTGGCCAATTCTTGGTATTAGGTCCACTAATAAAATATACCTTAACCGCATAATTTCTGTAATCCCCACCTGACATTGTTTTTCTATCCCATGGCGCTTTTACCTCAATCTTACACACATCCTCATAGTTACGAGTAATCATTGAATTTAATAACTCACTCATAATCGGACTCATGTCATTTTCCACTTCTTGTTCCCTCAATACTTTTGTTATGATTTTTTTTAAGTTCATATTATTTTTCTGATTCAGGTAATTTCGTATCTTTCATGAATTTATTATGAGCATCTTTATATGATTTTTGACTTTCATCGTTTACATTTTTGGTATATTGCCAATTCCAATATAAATTTTCATTAGGTTTGAATCCATAAAATTTATGAACTTCCTTTTGCATTTCTGTAACATTCTCACCATTCCAATTCTGTCCCACACAAATAAACCCTGTCTCAATATTTTTTATTATATTAGATTCTCCAAGTGTGGTATGTCTATTCTCCAACCAATTTAATCTTTCTATCAAATTCTGATAATACATGTTTGCTTGTCCCCATCTTATTGAGCTAAAGAATAAAACTGCATCCGACTCAAATAACTCTTTGGATATCTTCCATAACTCGTCAGATTTATTATTTATATTTACCCAGCATCTATGATGTCCTGATGGGTTTTTATCATCGTCCTTGAGTTTGGCATCTTTAACACCACAAGTATTTCCATCTTTTCTTGATACATTACCTTCACATGGTAATATCTTGAGGTCAGTGACATCTATTAAAACACAACTATCACCCAATTCCTCTTTAATATACATCGCAATCATTTTTGACTTTGGAATATCAATATTATCTTCATCCCAATTATACCTATTGGAACAACTTAACAATAATACTTTCTTCTTTTTCTTTAGAATGTCTATTGTCGTCTTTATTGATTTCCATGCATCAGATTGAACCATTTCTTCTGATAACATCATCTCTTTTATTCTTTGTATATTCTCTTGTAAGTTCATGTTAATAAATATCGTATATTTATATAAATATGAAAGTTTTAATTACAGAATCTAAGATGAAAGATATTATTAAATCTAACTTCGGTCTTGATTTAACAGGTAAAATACATATGGTGACCAACAAGTGGGAACTACCTGAAGAGTTTGATAAAATTATTGGTGAAAGAATGTTAAATCTTTATCTAAACAGATTTGGACCAATGTATTGGTTTGAAACAAAAAAAGGATTGTTCTTAGCTCAAGATAGGGGAAAACAAAATGATGGTTGGAATATCGCTGACCATCTTGATTTTGGTTTGAGCGAACTTGATTTTATGAGAATTCTTGGTATAGAATATCTTGGATTATCTATGGATGATTTAATTAATTTATACATGGAAGAATAGAACTTAATACACATATTCACCGTTATCAAAAGTTTTAACTTCATCTACCTCTATTCCCATATGTTTATTAAACCATCTAATTAAATGTCTCTGAATTTCTTCAAATTCTTTTATTGAGAACATATTCACTATTGACCCGTAAACGCTATCTAATATGAGTGCATCAAAATAATCATCATCACTTAAAATAATAATAACAGGTTCTCCTTCATCTCCAACCCAAGATACTCTGTGTTTATCTTCAACAACAAGTTTCAAGTCCCTAAACTCATAGGTGATATACTCATCAATCATTCGGTCTAACTTTGATTCAGTTATTATATATTTCATATCCCCAATAATGTTTCTATATCTATTCCGTATTTAGCAATTCCTAATCGTACCATCATATCAAACTCAGAAATTATATCATGTTTTTTATCACCAATTCTCCACCCACCTTTTTCATTTTTTTGTAATATAAACCAATCTTCATCATTTCTAATTATATAAATTGGACCAAAAGCCTCTATATATTGTCTCCACATTGCATCATCATCATGTATTGATGCTTTAACCCATTTAGGTATCTCACTTGGTTCATTACAAACAATAATCGTTGGGTCAAAGTATTCTCCGTCTCCCTGTTGGCTTTGCATAATCATTTTTATGATTGCACTATGTTGTGATTCTGTTATAATTACTTTCATAGATTATTGTTTTGCATTCCATCCTTTGGTTGGATAATTACCCAATAATTGGAATGGTTCTTTACTATCTAATGCGTTGATTAACTCACTCTCAATTAACTCCCCTCTCAGGTTATAAGGAATTCTTATCATTTTAATCCCTTTTTCTTTACAATAAGCATTCTTAAGTAAATCATTCTCAACTGTGGACTCATATTTTTTATCACCATATTGTCTTGATGGTATAAAATGTTGGTCTCCATCATATTCTACAACAGTATTTAAAGATGGAATATAAAAATCAAACCATAGCGGTCTACAATGTCTACCCTCTTTTTTATTTGTACATCCCTGAAATGTTTTTTGTCTTTCCTCACATTTATTTTCTAAACATTTTTCAGAGATAAAACCATTATTAATCAGTATTTTTGCAACTATTTTTTCTCCTACCGATTCTGAAAGGTGTGGTGTAAAATGTGATGTTATTTTATCAAAAAAGCCAGGTATTTTTTTATCCCTTTTTAACGCAGCATTATATTCAGAATTCGCCATTTTTTTAAACTCGTTAGTGGATGTGAAGTTTTTAGCCACATCTTCTAATTCTTTATCCGGATGTTTTTGTTTACTTTCTATATAACAAAATCTACAACCTTGTCCTTGTAAATGCTTATTTGGAAATACTTCAAAATATTTTGTCCCTGTTAGTTTCATCTGTTCGTCTTTGTGTTTAGGACAAATAACTTTAATTTTGGGGTCATTATCTTCTAAATTAACCAAAGTGTAACTATATTTTGGAGTTCCTGATGATGTTTGATTCTTTTTTACCTCTCCCGCCTTCATTATAAACTCATCTCTACTATCTTTGTTATGGCCACCTCTTTGTTCCACTATTATTCCCATAACAGATTTAATCCTATATATTTGCTCTTGTAAGTTCATCTTAATAAATACTATAAATCTCTGTGATGCGCTACAACATCTTTACAATGTTTAGTTACGTTTAATTCTAAATCAGCGTATATTTTTCTACCTTTCAAAATTTCACTATTTGGAATCATTTTAGGGAAATCATAAAGCATTTGTGAAGTATCGGTACCTAAACTCGCCCCTTCTTTTTTATTTTTATACTCAACCGAATTAAAATCTGCACACATAATTACTTTTACACTACCGTTAAATAGGTTGGTTTCATCAAGAAATATCTTATTAAACGATTCTGGGTCAATATACATTTTTTTAACATATGGATGCTTATGGATTAATAAAGTTGTATATACTTTATTTAATATCGTGTAAAATTGTTCTACTTCAGGTGAATGCCATTCCATATTTAATTATTTTATTATTCTAAACCTTAGTAATGGTTTACCATTTATTGTTATATCACCCTTCTCATTCTTTCCTATTGTTTTGACAACAATCCTTTTATTCTTAAATTTACCACCCATAATGGTATCACCCACTTTGATGTCAAGTTTAATCATTTCTGATAGTTGTTCGTATTGTGATTCTGTTATAATTATTTTCATTAGACAAAATAACTTTTAACTGGTAATTCATAGGTATTTTCAAACCATTTAGCGAATAAGTCAAGTCCTTTAGGCCCAAACATAGTTTCAATTTCATTCCTTAATTTTCTAGTTATTCTAAGTTTTGGACAGGAAACACAAACTTCATTTTTTGACTCTGGTTCTATAAAATACTCAAAAACTAATACTAATGTATCATGTAGTTCAAATTCATACCCATAAATTGTTTTATTTTTATCATTACGTCTCATAGGAAATTTAGATAATTCAAATAATTCGGGTCTAAGTTTCTTTAAATAGTCATTTAAAATTGGCACCATTTGTGATTCTGTTATTAAGTATTTCATATTAAAATCCGTATCTTTCTCTACTGTTTACGGTTTCCAAGATATCAAGATAAAAATCTTTCAAATCTCTTTCACCATCGTTTATTATATTCATAACTTCATCTCTACTCCATAAAGTATTTTTAACAATATATTTAATCATTTCTTCATCCGATATATCTTCAGGAACTGTTATTTCAGGAGCACATGGATATTCTTTTTCTAAAACTTCCGTATCATCAATATGTAAATAAGGTTCGTTCATTTCTTTTGCTAACTTTTGAGTATATGTTTCGTCATACCATTCAGATATTACATGTAAAATATATTTGATTCTGAGGTTAAATAATTTTGATATTGTATTAACCGTCTTTTCATTAATATATATTTGACCATTATAGAAATCATTATTTTTAATACTATCTTCACCATCAGGTTCACCGAAGTAATAATGAACCGACATAATTTCTTTACCATCCTTACACCAATCTTCACGCAAATTACCATAATTTCTTGACTTAGGTTTTACTGTTCTTTTAGCACCATTCATCATATTATTTAGATAATGAATAACTGCCGATTGCATGTCAGGACCACCCTTAAAAAACTTATTGTATTGTGCCTCTGTTATAAGATATTTCATAATATATAAATACTAATTAAATGTAAAAACCCCTTATCAATAAAGGGGTTTTTTATTAAGTTATTTAATCATCCAACTCATCCTCATAATCAGGATTATTTTGATATATCCAAAGATGATTATAACAATTAAGTATTGTGAGTTCTATTTGGAATGCTGGTGAATGATTATCTTTATATAAGTCAAGATTAATCCTGAACTTAAAGAATGTAATTCCGTCCTTGAAATCCCTTATTGTCGCAAGAAATTGACCTTCCCAATGAATTCTTTTTTTCTTTGAGATTGTTCCGTATGGCATGAAACCTAAATTCATAATTATTATTTTGACATTTTATCAATTAGCCTTTTATATCTATCCGCAGTTTTCTCAATCATATATGCAGCGGTAATCCACATCATTGTATTAAATTGCCAAATCCACGATTGGTTGTCAATCATACTAATAATCATAGACATTGCCGCAGCAACAAACCCAATCAACATAAAAATCTTACTTAAATTTTTCATATTTTATTTTTTTTTAATTATGCAATTCTATATCCCGAATACTTACAATTTTCGCAGTGAATATTCTTTTGAGCAGGATAAGAAGTTAATATAAAGTTTGGAAATGTGTCATACATTTCTTCCTCACAATTAGGACAGGAAATACCATTTAATCGTGCAGAATTATCCGTCATTAATATATGATTATTCCATCGTTCACTATTGTGTTCGTCCAACGTTTTTAATTTATTAGTCATGATAATTTGTTTTTTTATTTGTGTTTATAGTTTCAAGAAATGTAGCACCAATCAACCAAATCATGACAGGTAAAAACATTATACACCCAACAATAAACACCAAAATATTTAACATTATAATTTCCAATACCTTTAATATTCTATTCATATTTTATTCCATTTTTTATTTGAATCTAACTTAAAACTACCTACGTGTTCTTTATTCCAACTACTTGGTTCAACCATAGATAGAAAAGTTGTTTTATCGTCTCGTTTATACAGATGATACACGTCACCAATGACAGGAATGAAAGTGTATTCCGATTCGTATACCCTTTCATTCCAATACACTTCTTCCAACATCTGATTAAACTGAGCCTTCAGTTCTTCAAATCTCACACCAAAATGATTATTAACCTGACCAACCTGATTTTGTTTCCAACCTTTTATATCATCCAATTTTATTGCTGGTGCTCCAAGATTTGAACCATAAGTTAACTCTCTCGGGTAATATCCCTTCTCTTCACTCCAAACCACCAAATCAGGTTTTTTCTTACCCATTATTTAATATATTTATAATTTTATTCTTAATACTTAATTGTTTAACCCCCTCAAAATCATTAGTCAAAACAAACTTATTCTCCTCATTCGTTATCACCATATACTTACCAACATTCAAATCATCAATAACAACATAATTTGTAATATTGTTTCTCGTTACGTATTCCCCTATTTGAAACGCCCTATTCATAGTTTGATTACCCATTGACGCATCTTCATTTATTGTTGTATCAACAGGAGATTTATTAACACCATTGAACTTGAATATTTTATCAATATCTTCCAAACTATAATGTAATTTCCAATCTGAACTCAATACAATATCTGCACCTGTTTCATCCAAGATTTCATTAAATATCTTAACACACTTGGGGTCAAAGGGATATGGTATTCTTAACTCTTTGGCATTGGGGTTTTTGTCCTGAAATTTCTTTCGGTTCATCATATATTGCTTGTGAGTTGCCAATACACCATCAATATCAAGGAAGATTATACTCATATCACAAAGATAAGATATTATCCCGAATAATCAAATTTTATTCTACCTCACTCATTATAGTATCTAACTTATCTTTACAATCGGGCGACATTTCTTCTTGTGCTTTTTCTAAAATATATTCATACCTCATGATTTGTATCTCATTAATTTGATTTTGAAACACAATAGAATCAATATTTTTAGGTACAGATTTAATATTTACCGATTCTTTCATATATTTATCCAACATTTCTTTATTTTTTTGATTAATATTAAATAATATTAATATACTAATACCCATTGCGATGACTAAAAAAGTTGTTATATATTTTTTCATAATTTATTTTGTTTTAACTACTTTGAATAATCCCTTCTCTATTGTATAACCATTATTAATGAAATGTTTTAGGCTATCAACATTACAGTGGGCGTATACTGTTTTATCTGTGTCTTTTATCTTTGAGTCCCGGTAGTTCCATAAGAGTTTATATATCCCTTTATTTCTGTGTTCCTCTTTAACATACGCATGACATAAGTAGATTACAGATTCGTGTTCCACATAAGACACAACACCAACCAATTCATTTTTAATTAAACATCCGTAGTAAGTGGCGTGTTTATCTAATAGGTCAGGTTTGAGTTCTTTAAACTCATCCTCAACATCATTATATGTAATCTTTTTAATTTCCATCTATGTTAATATTCATAATTAAATTATTTTAGTTCCTCTAATGACATATCTAATTTCGTTCATCACTCTATTATCACCAACAAAGGATGCCAATCTCTCCTCAATAACTTGGTAGATATGGGTGAACTTATCATTTATAAAATCCTCCAACTCTTTTTTTATTTGTGAATTATCCGCAAGACTTGAAAAGTTTTCATCTAATCCATAACTTCTTATTAAAGGTGCTTTTCTAATTTGACAATGGAATGTCCGACCATCATATTCAAACACGGGTTGTTCTACTTTTGTTATGTTAATGTTTAATTCATTTAATGGAATTTTGTAATTCCAAGGTTGATGAATTTCATTTATACTTGATGTTTTTTCCTTAATAAATTTATCAAAACCTTCGGGAAACCCCGGTTGATTCCACATAGATTCATCACCAAGTTTATTCTTTATTATTTCACTATTCATAACTTTCTATTGTTTCGTTAAAATATATTAAATCTTTACCAATCGTTTTTTTGAACATTTTTTCTATTCTTGGTACAGGATTTGATTTATCCATTATGCCATTTTTATCCCACCCATGGTCACAACTAAAATAATGGATATTTCCATTTTTTTGATAAACCTCATAATCATAATCTTGCCACGAAATGGTATGTATATCTTCAAGTTTATTCGGAGTAGATTTTCTGCAAAAAGATTTTGGTATAATTACTTCTTCTCTAGTATATTTTTTTCCTTTGTACTCCACATTATGAGTGTATTCAATTCTTTTGGTTGGATTTCCTATTTCATTCATAACTTATTTTTTTAATTCTTCTCTGCAACCATTACCCCACCGCTCATTAAACTTATCATCTGTCAATATCTTATCCTTGAACTCCTCAAAATTAAACTCCTCATAGTCAATCCAACTCTTCTTGAGATTATATCTAATAAAATCAGAAGTCCAAGTTTCGGTGTCTCTACAATATCTGTAATAGTTTTTATACGCCTCTTGTGGTGTCATTGTAAATTAATTCAGGATTTGTTTCCAAGATTTTTGCAATTGCATATACAATCTCCTTAGCTTCAAAGTGAGTTTTCCAATCACATTCTTCTGTAACATCATCTACCCACTCCATATAGAGTTTGTATAATTTTTCTTTATCAATCTCAAACATTTCAAACGCACCTTCAGGGCCAATTTGGAAGTTATCACTAACAAATGGTGGTGTTTCATTTCTTTTTTTCATAATTAATTCTTTTAGAACATTAAAACAATCATTACAAATCATTGCAGTTGGTAATGTTTTTTCACCACATACCTCACAAAGTGTATCTTTGAATGTCATATCACCATCATAAACCAAATTAAATTTTCTTCCCATCATAACTTAAAATTTTCTTTTATATATTCCAACTGTTCCCATGTTAATGAGCCACCAGCCGTTAGATTATTCCAATAAGACATTGGTATCAAATAAGTCCCCGTAAAGTTTTTATAGTTCTTATCTACATTATCCAACAAAATGTCTTTTTTAATTGTCTTAAATAAAACAAACCTTTGTTTTCTCATTATTGAATTAAACTTTAACCCCACGACTTTTTGGTTGCAAAAAACAGTTTTACCTGTTATTTCATAACTGTCCTCAGATATTTCATTATCCTCATCCTTAACATACTCACCCAATTTAATAACTTGTTTGTTCGTTGGTAGTTTTGTTATTTGTTCAGCAGTTAAGACACTATCTTTCATCTTCCTGATACTGTCTTGCTCCTGAGCAATCATCTTTTGCGCACTAACGAAGGCCGGAAAATAATCATCATCCACGGATACTTGAGCCCAACTTGTGTTTATCGCCATAATCAAACCAATGGCTATTAATAATTTCTTCATACCACAATATTAAAAAATTTTTCTTATATAATCAAATTTTAATCTTGTATATATTCATGAGTGTCAGGCTTATCAGCCTTTAATATCGCCCTTCCATTCTCAATAACATAAGTCATTTCCTTTCCAACTTCACCAAACATCGTTAACCAAAAACTATGTTGTTCGTGTATTGGTAATTCATTAATATACCAACGTTTGTCGGTATTTGTAAGCAAACCTTTATTCATATTATTTCTTTTTTTTTCTTTTGAGTTCCCACGCCATTAAAAAACCTGTTATGGCAATTACTGTCGTATATATTGTATCTAAATTATCCATATATTATTTTTTTAATGCGAATCTTCTACGTTATGTTTCTCTGAATAGATAAGATAATCAGGGTTTATTACTTTTGAGATTTTGGAACGTTCACCACTTACACTTTTAACCACTATACCTTCGTGTGGAACTTTGGTTTTGGGTATGAAATTATTAACCACAAACATATCCTGAACTTGTTTACTCCATTTACCAACATATAATTCTTCTACGTGTGGTAAATTTAATGAATTTATTATTACGTTTTTGGTTGCAAATGTAGACAAATACTCACCACCCCACATAACATCAAACCCCTCAAACTTTATTTCATCCAAACCATAATCATATCCTTTCTGTATACCCGCACCATATATTTCACCATATAATATTAAACCTGAACCCATCTCCTCAGGAGTATATTTCTTTACATAATCCCACATCTTCTTTTTTATCTCATACTTGTCTGCAATTTCACTCCATACATCAGTTGAGTAAAAATGATTTTTCTTTTTTTTCTTGAAGAGTTTTTTTATTAAATTTTTCATATTTTTTATTTTATTAACAAAGATAATTAGATTTATTTATATTTCCAAATAAATCCTCCTGCCGATTTTACTTTATTTTTACAGTTAGCATTAATATTACGTTGGTCTATACCCAAACACCTTGAAGCTTCCGCGCCTGAAATCCATATTTTAATAAAATCACCTTTTTTATCTAACTGAATAATTGGTTTTGTATTTTTTTTGTTTTTTTCACTTAAATCAGGTCTTTTTATTCCTTTATTTCCGTTAGGAATTCCTTTGTTCCAAGGTGTTTTTCCCCTAGCAGATAAATTAGGAATTCCTTTGTTCCAAGGTGTTCTTCCTTTCAAAGGGCTTGGTTTTCCTTTTTGTGATTTAATATTTGCTAAAGTTTTTTCCCTTTTTAATCTCTCATACAATCTTGAACTAATTTTATAATCTCTTTCCTGTGACCCGCTGCGAGCAAACAACATCATCCACATTGCATGTTTTAATTTATATTTTTTTGGGTAAATCTCAATTAAAAGTAAGTGCGAAATGAAATGTTCTTTTGGTGTCAATAAAACTATATTATGGTGTGTTCTCCACTGATGACATTCTCCCTCACCACCTAAACATTTGGGAATTATGTGGTGGGCCTCATATGAAATACCTCGTTTTTTAACCCTATTCTCATTCTTTGCTTTCTCAATTATTTTATTGTATATTTTTTTGTAATCCATAAAAAAGAATCCCCCAAAGAAACACAAATGGTGCGAGCAATTGTGTCCCGATAGGGGCTCTAATATCTTATTTATTTAGGTTCTCGCACAACCTGTATTACAATAAATATCACAAAGATTGAATATCTTTAAGAACATTATGACTACCAACATAAAATTCATATTCACACCATTTCCATTTATCTCCACCTATCCCAAATTTTGAACTGAGATATTTTTTTATTTTATCTATCATTGTTATTTTAGGTTTTTTGAGAATTGCATATCTCGCATTGGTTCCGTGTATCTTCCTCGTTATTTGAACGTAATCTTCCTCATTAAACATTTCAGGAACGTTCTTTTGATTTGGAAACTTGTAATAAACATTAAACGCTTCGTTTTCAGTGAAACGAATTGTTCTACCTGACGCAAGTTGCACCATTTTAACCGGTGGTTCATACTTGAATATCCCTAATAATCCCATAACATCAGCACCCTCAACTCTTTTAACACCTTGAATATATGTTATCGGAATAATCAAACACTCACTATACACACCTCTTAACTTTACAGTCCTAACCCTCTGTCCTTTACGGAGGTAGTTAGTTACGTTCATCGCATTAGATAAACTCTCGGGTATAACCGCATCGGTGGTTGCGACAACAACCAAATCACCAACATTATATTCTCCCTTTTGTATGATGCAATTCCATCCACCGATGCGGGCTTGTTCTATCTTATCTGCTCCAACGATTTCTTTTATTTCATCTATTTTTGCGACGTATGCACAACTGTTAACATTTTCCATATATTATTTTATTTTTTTCTTATGTCTTGTAATAACACATCAACTAAATCATCTAACATACTAACTCCGTGTAGTTTTTTAATAGTTTTATAGTCATCCACATTGATTGTAGTTTTAACTTCTTTTTCACCATCGGTGATTGTAATTTTAATCTGTAAATTTTCCATATTTTTTTCTTTTAGATTGTAACTTGATAACGAAGGTAAGCCACTATACTCGCAAATCAAAATTTTTTCTTCCATATTTTTTTATTTACGAGTTAAAATATCATATATAACTTGAATGGTTGCACCCAACAATATGGATGCCGCCGCGAATAGTAAAAAATATACTAAATCATTATCCCATTTATTTCTTTCCATTTTTATTAAATTTTTTATTTTATCACGAAAAATGACGTAGGTGTCACTTCCCCCAAGTTTATTTGCTCTTGTATCCAATCAAAAGAGCCGTTTACAACTTGACGAGGTTTTATTTCCTCCGATTTTAATTGTTCTTCCACCACTTTTAGATGATAAGTACTTAAAGGCACATTAGGTTTTATTTCCGCATATTTTACCGAGTCTAAATTTCTCCATCTAAATGGTGGTGCTATGGCACTTCTTGGTGTTACTTCCTCAGATTTTAATTCTTCTTCAATCTCACCAATAATAACATAATTCATTTGTTGTGGCGTTAATTCTTCACCATCCATTGAAAATGGTGATACACAACCTTGTAATGGCGTTATTTCCGCCGATTTTAATTCTTCTTGCACCCTCATCAATTGATTTGTAATACTGGTATGTGGTATAACTTCCTCCGATTTTAATTGAGCTTCCACCTTAATGTTCTTGTTTGTACGGGCAACATAAGGTACAACTACCCCCTTTTTTAATTGTGATTCCACCCATTCCTTTATAAGTTGTTGGGTTTCTTCATAACCATAGGAAAACATATCGGAAATATTAGTCCAAACTGAATATAAAACCCATAATGTACCAGATTTTTCCAATTCCAATATCACCTTATCATCTCTTTTGAAGAAGGTAGAATCAGGATAATATTTTGATTTAACAGAAAACATACCCTTAAACAAAAATTCCAAATACTCAAACTGAACTTTTCTTAAATTATTCACCATTTTTACTTAATTAACGAATACAATTATAACAATAAATCTTATAACAATCAAAATAATATTACATTATGTTTAACCATTCTATTAAAGGTTCCTCGCTGATAGTATCTTCCATCATTATAATTACCATTATCTTTCAGCCACCTTAAAACACTATTTAACTTCTTCATCTTTTTTTATTCTTAAATCACCCAAACTACTATTTACAAGTTGGTCATCAAAATCCTTATACCCAAGAGATTGTGCGTATTCATCATTCTTCTTTTTATAGAACTCCCTTTTGGTTTCAGTATCATTTAACTTATCTTCAGGTATTCCAAGTTCTTCTGCAACAGCCTCACGACATTGAGCCATAGTTCCCATCTCTATATTGATTGGTAAGTCAGTTTCTATATTCTCTATGAACTGCTCAAATTGGTTTGCCGCTTCAAATGGCATACAATACACACCCTCATCTACCTGATAACCACTATCGTTCTGTCTATCAAATATCTCAACCCTACCCATTCTGTATCTTTCACCAAGCAAACTAAACACACCATACCCTACGGTAGAATAATAATACCTACCTGAACGGTTGCTCTCATCCATATTAACACAACCAGGGTTAACTTCCATATAATGTGCTAATTCATTTGCCAAATACTCATTGGTGAGCTCTATACTATCCCTTTCGGCTTTGCGAGTGATGTTTTCTAAAAACCATTTTATATCTTGTCTTTTAACTTTCATTTTTTATTTTTTTATACCTTTCTAAAATACTTTTACCTATTAGCATAATCCAACTAAGTAGGCCTAATACCAATAATATAACAGCTCCAATGTTTAATAATGTTTTCATCTTATGTTTTAATATAAACAAAGATAACACTATTTTTTTAATTTTGGAAATAATTTTAAAATTAAATAAAAAATACCGAGGGGGATTGCGGCACTAAATAATATACCTAATAAACCTAAGAGGGGATGTTCCATATACTAAAAACTTATACAATGTTTGCACCATGCACACTTCTAACAACTAAATCGGGAAATTCAAAGTTAAAATATTCTTTAACACCTTCCTTAAAAGTGTCTGTGTCGTAACCAATTGGTATGAAATTTCTTATAAATTCATATAAAGAATGGTCGTAATATAATTCTTTACTTTTTGACTGATAATTTAAGAGACATTTTTCTTCTTTATCCCTTAACTGGTACTGTCCACTTTCTTCATGAATAGAATATTCTATTATTTCATGACTAATCATGGTTACAACGAATTCTATAAGTTTAGATTGCTCTATTATGTATTTCATCCATTACTGATTTTACTGAAACTTGAAAGTTCTCCTTGAACCATTCTTTGAAGGGTTTATACCATAAATTCCCAAATAAATTATTTAAGTTGGAATGGTATGGTTCATCTACAACCACAATTGGCGAATTTGATGTAAATTTAATATAGTTATCAGGGTTTTCATCCCAAAAACTTCTATCATACCAGACAAAAATACTATTGTCATCATAATAATCACCATAATAAAACTCCATTACTGATGTGTCCTCAAAGTTTCTACCCGTTTCACTATCATATTCGGAGCCAAATATCCAATTAATATTAGGAACATCAAACATTACATCTAAATGTCTTCTAATCGCATCATCCAATTGTGATTCCTTTATAAGATATCTCATATTAGTGTTTATCTATTTTATCATTAGTTTGTTGATACCTCCAATCTACAACCTTCATAGCTTTATTTATTTCACGTTTGGTAGGTTTACTGTAAAAACTACCGTAATGGTATTTGTGATAATACTTATTACAACTACATAATCCAACCAATAGAATTAACATTACTTTTTTCATATTTCAGCCTTTATCCAATTATAAATTAGTTCACTTATCTCTTCAGGTGATTTAATACGATTCTTCTTAATCATATTTTTAATCTTACTTATTAATGCAATAAAATGTGATTCAGGTACATTTTTATAAAATGCTTTAAGAATATCATTTTCATCATCAATATAACCCAACTTAATAAATTGTCTAACTTTTCTTGTTGCGAATTCATCGGCAACTATCTCTACGTCTTTCATCCATTTAGCACATTCCTCCATAGATAAATTACCTATATAAACTTCATACATTTTTTCCATTCCGTATTTCTTATATTGATATTGATGAGCAATTTCGTGAAATAATACGAATAAAAAATTAGGTAAATCAAAATTTAACGCTTGAGTAGATATAATACATCTATCCGATAATGAAACACCAAGTCCCAGCTTCATTGGTTCTATTGTTAACTTACCACAATCGGAATCAACTATAAACTTCTCCAACTCATCCCTAAATTCCTCAACTTCAGGATATTTATTAATTACGGTGCTCATAAAATCCTCCAATCCCGATGTCATCTCCATCAGTAAATTAAATTGAGATTCTGTTAAAAGTATTTTCATATACATAAATATACCTAAATTTGTTAATTATGACAAATAAATATTTTACTCCGAAATTGGAGGACATTAGAATTAACTACATTTGTGAGATACCTCACAAAGAAAAAGACGATTATATCAAACACATTTTAACTAATGAGGATATGATTAGATTAATGGGACCTTATCAACATACAAACATAAGGGTTGAGTATTTAACAACCGAACAAATAGAATCTGAAGGATGGTTAAATAAAGGTAATAATTTTTATAAAGATTTTTGGTCTTTATCTATTACCCCTACATATGTTTTAACAATAAGATTTGGTGATGAAAAAAGATTTCAGGGTAAATGTAAAGACATTAATACCCTGAAATATATTTGCGGATTATTGGAGATTAATTAAATACCTAAAAACCGTCTCCAAATTTTTAGAGATTTACGATAGTATTTCTCAAAAGATATGTAATTACGTAAAATATATTTACTAGGATTTTTCATAACATTCTCAATCTTACTAACCATCATTGGGATATTATTAGCACTCACTTTAGATTCGTTATACATCCAATCAGTATCATGACCAACAATTATTGGTTTTTGACAATGTACGAAATCCGCAGTTACGATATTAAATGACTCAGTATAAGAAACTTGTAATCCTAAATCCATTTGATTAATCACTTTAAGGAATTCGTGATGCTCCATCCATGGGTGTTCAATTAACTTATGGCGAGTGTTATTAAACAATTCTCTAATATTTTTTAATACGCTCTCACCTCTTTGTTCCACTCTGGTTCCATTGATATGATAATGAAGTATTTTATCGTTTTTATCTGCGTATGTTATTGCCGCAAACGCTTGAGATAATTGGTTTTTTAATGGTCTAATAGCACCAAAACATCCAATATTTATTGTTGTTCTTGATTTACTACAACCAAACAAATTACAAATCTTTTCTTTAATTGATTTGAAAAAATATTTTGTTTCATGGAAATGACGAATTGTTGGATAAAGATTTGGTAAATAAATTGACTCAACACCAATACTCTTAAAATCATTATTAGTGTCCGTATTATTAAAGGAAACCATAACATTCTTAATTTGATTATACTCTTTAATCCAATCAATTGCAATACCCTCATTAGCCAAGAATGGAATTTTAGAATGAACTCTAACAACAAAAGTCACATTAGACCAAAGATTACTTAACTCAATCATCTTATATGGTGGAACCCATATCGCCTCAATAATACAAATATCAGGTTTAAATAAAAAAATCTCTCTATTAATACTATTAGCATCAATACAAAGTTTAAGTTCGCAATGTACATTAACATATTTTTCCAACGCTTTTTTCAAAAAGTTGGCAGAATTAGATAAACCAGCCTTTGAGGTAAACTGTCCTCCATACTCGTTGTTTTTCTTCAATAAAATTAAAATTTTTTTCTTTTTCATATGATTTGAGGTTTTTGGTGCGAGAATTGACTATATATAAATAGTCAATAATATCACTATTTACTTTTTTTTAGTAAATAAATATAAGACAATTAAACAATTAAAACATAAAAAAAATGAAAAAATTTTTATTAATGTTGGTAATCTTGTTATCAACAATTTCGTCACAAGCGAGAAAGTTTTATGTAAGTGAATTAGGAAATGATATTTACACAACAACACAAGCACAAAACCCGGCAACACCTTGGAAAACATTATCTAAGGCACAAAGTAATGTCGCCAATGGTGACTCTGTATTATTTGCTAAAGGTAGTAAATTTACAGGTACACTAACATTAAACAGTAAATCTAACATTTACTTTGGTACTTATGGAACCGGTGCTGACCCATTATTTTGGGGTACAGGTTCACATATAGTTTCTCTTGTAACATTAACAAGTTGCACGAATTTAACATTCTATGGTTGGAACGTAAGTGATACAACTATATCATTTACTGATAGAACAGTTCAGGCTAATATAGAAAATGTTTTTGTGCTTTATAATTCGTCTACAGGTATAGTGATTAGAAAGTGTACTATGGATAGAATTGGATATGGTGCATATATAACCCCATTTTCTAACGGTAATACAATGGATTCTTGTAGTATAGGTAATTTAAGAATGATTAAAAATACACCAACTACTGTTAATCCTGATGATGATTATGGTGGAGTTCCTATTCAACTTTCAAGTAAAAATAATATCGTAACTAACAACTACTTTCACGATTGTTATGCCGTAAGTTATGATTACGGATATGATGGTGGTGGGGTTGAGTTTTTTGAAGAAGGTGATAGCGTTAAAGGAAATAAAGTAATGTATAATACTTTTTATGATTGTAATGGTGTGTTTGAATTTGGAAGTAATAATGATGGTGTTGCTAACAACCCACATTCAGATAATGTCATCGCATATAATAAGATTGTAAACTCTAGTTCATTAATTTATATTAACAACAACGGTCAGTATAAAACAAAAGTGACTAATTTACAGTTTTATAATAATAATATATTACAAACAGTAACTAGCCGTACAGGGGAATCTAATATGATATCAATGGCTACATCAGATGCTACTACGGGAATTGTTGTTATTAAAAACAATATATTTCAGTTAAGTAATGGAGTTGCTGTTGCAAGAAGCGGTCAATGGACTGCCGGTCAACTTACACACACAAACAATATTTACAAACTTTCTAATGGTAGTGTCGCTAACTTTACATTAGATGGTACCGAGATTTCTACATCAGGAACTATTTGGACTAACACATCAAATACAAATCCGTTAAATTGGGATTATACATTAACAAGTACGTCACCAGCAATTAATAGTGGTGTGAATGTAGGATTAACAAGAGATTTCGGTGGTAATACAGTTGGTACAACACCTTCAATAGGAATTTATCAAAACAACGGAGTTGCCCCTACACCTTGTACTTTTACATATGGTAGTTGGACAACATGTACTAACGGAACTCAAACAAGACCATATACTAGTTCACCAACTAATTGTACGGGTGTACCCCCCGCAGACAGTTTAACAAGAACATGTACATCACCAACAACAAGAGGTAGAAAATTTTATTTTAGTTTAGCAGGTAACGATTCTTATAGTGTTGCACAATCACAAAATCCATTAACTCCATGGAAAACTTTAGCAAAATTAAATACACTAAGTAGTATCGCAACTGCTGGTGACACATTTGCGTTCAAAAGAGGTGAGGTATTTGCTAATGGTACTCAGAACTCTATTGTTGGTTCAGTAAAATGGTATGGTGGTGGATATGAAGGATTAAACTTTCCTTCAGGAACGGCAACCAATCCAATTGTATTCACTTATTACGGTGATATGAATTTGGAAAGACCAAACTTACTATACCCTTATCCAAGTTCAGTTAGGTCAAACGAAAAAGGTGTATTGGCATTTGCCAATGTAAGTTATATTGTGATAGATGGTATACAGTTTAATGATACAAGATTTCCTATTAATGACAAACGTTCAGGTGCTTTTACAACAGCAGGACTTTGGTTTGGCGATAGTGGATATTGCGGTGGAAGTGATGGTTGTAAATGCGATAATATCACCGTAAAGAATTGTAATTTTAGTAATATTGCATATGGTATTGTCGCATTTGTTAGAGGTTTTGAAATATCTAACAATACGTTTAGTAATTTCAAATCAACAGGTTGGATAACAGATACTGCAAGTCAAGCTGATATAGGTGCTGACCCAATGTTATTATCAGGAAGTAAATATAGAATCACTAATAACTATATCAGTGGTAGTTGGGCTTATGCCAATCCTTTTAATTCCTCTAGTTCAGGTTTATTAGGAGGGGCCATAGAAACTATTAACAATTTTGATAGTTCATTTATTGCTTATAATACATTCATTGATTGTAGTGGCGGTATGGAATTTGGTACTAACTTACCGGGTGGTATACAAGGACCGGATGACGACACAATCTGCTATAATAAATTTATAAATTGTAGTAACATCGCATACGTTAATACTACAGGAACATACGCAACACAGGTTAAAAATTTACATTTTTGGAATAACTTTTTTGTAGAGGGTTCTATGTCACGTTTTAGTGGTAACAATGCTGGTGGTGATGCCATGGGTGATGGTCAAACATATGCAAATACAGGATTTATTTATTGGCCACCATACCCTATTAATAAGTCAACTCGTTATCCATCATCAGAAAACTTCCAAAACGCTTGGAGACCGATAGCGTCAGGTGACCATAGTGTTCAAGCATCAGATACTGTATTTGATATTCGTAATAATGTATTTTGGATTAATAATGGGTTTTACGCTAAATACACACAATCTGAAAGACCTAAAGCGTTTTATAGAAATAATATCTACCACTTAGTTAGTGGTTATCAGGGAGCGGTTGGTTCATTTACCCCTACATCATTAGGACCTAACACAACATTAGCAACAGGTGAAAGAATTATTAATAGTAAATTAATTGTTGATAGTTCTAACATATACCCACAAAATTGGGATATGCACATTGCTAGTGATACATCTTACGCTGTAAATAATGGTACAAATGTTGGACTTACAAGAGATTTTGAAGGAAATATTGTTGGTGCAACGCCTTCAATAGGAATTTATCAATACAATGGAGTAGCACCAACACCTTGTACTTTTACTTATGATTCTTGGGATAGTTGTATTAATGGAATACAAACAAGAAGTTATACCACAAATCCTACAGGATGTTCAGGAACACCACCTTTAGATAGTATCCAAAGAACTTGTACAACACCAATAATACCTTGTACTTTTACATACGGAACTTGGACAACATGTATTAATGGAATACAAACAAGACCATATTTTTACGACCCATTCAATTGTGTTGGAACACCTCCGTTAGATAGTTTAACTAGAACTTGTACGGTTCCACCAACAAGTAATTTCTATTACGATGGTTCAAGAATAAGTATTTATATTAAATATAATAAAGAAGGTAGAATTAGAATTACTAACCTATTAGGACAGTCAGTTGCAAGTATTAGATATTCAAACGCAAGAAATGGTAAATATATTAGTGTGTCATTTTTAGCACCAGGAAGTTATATTGCAAACACACACGGAATGTCAATAATTTTTACAAGATAAATTACACTTCATCATCATTAGAACCCTGAGCTTTAATTAGTTTGGGGTTTTTTGTTGCGAAGTATCTTAAAACCTCTTCATGATTTAATACAGGAGTTTTTGAAGATATTCTCTTTGGTTTTTTACCATAAAACAAAGCACCAACATAAAAATATTTGGGTAAAATGTTAACCCATATGTTTAATGAGTCAGTATATAACAACGTATCAGATAACAGAACATTAACATCTTCTAATACCGCAAAATACATTTGCTTTCCAATACCTCTACCTTTAAGTCCTTCATCAACTTGTGAGGTGCTGACACTATAAGTATTACTTGGTAAATTAACATTACCATATTCACCATCTAAAGATGTACAATTAATATATCCTACACATATTTCAAGTTCGGGGTCAAAAAAGTAATAAGTTTTACCAAATAATGGTCCTTTTTTAACATAACACTCAAGTTCACCCAACATTCTAAGTTTTAGAAACTTTTTTGCCATGAAATACCCTAAATTAGCAAGAACCTCAGGATTTTTAAGTTCTTCAGATATATCACCAGTATCGTCAGTCCAAAGAGCTTCACCATAATCTTTAGCATCTTCTTTCTTAAATTTTTCTGGATATCCTAAAACATTTTTAACATATTCTTTTAACGCTTTATAATATCTCTTATCACCATAATTATTTTTAACAATATCAATTATATCTTTATAAGTTGGACTAACACTCATATCACCATTAAGAATCATAATCTCATTAATCCTATTTTGTTGTTCTTCTGTTATAATATATCTCATATAAAATAAATACTTAATTAAAATGATTTATTACCATGTCTATCAGGTATATAATATCTGTCTTTTGGATTAGTAACAGTTCCACCTACTATGTCATACCCTGCAACATATCTTCCATCAGTAGTATAAACATCCCAACCTATATAACTTTTACTTATATTAACATAAGGTAGTAATAGTTTAACATGATAATCCACCATATAATGGGGGTCAAATTCTTTTTCATACATGTTATGATAAGTTATATCATCATCCACAAATATTGTTAGGTGTATATAAGAGCCTAATTCTTCTCTATCTTTTATATCCACCTTAACATCCTTCACCATTGGATAAATGTTGGTTATTAAACTTGAGTTTAGTATCTTTGTTAAAGCCTCTATTTTATAATTTGACATAATTATAAATATACCGAATATTTATTAGTAATGAAATATATTATCACCGAATCTCAACTTAGAAATAGTATTGAACACCTTAAAGAACCAATGTTTAAATATTGGGATATGAACGGCCCTAAAGACCTTAAAATGGCTAGACAGTTATTTAGTATTCCCCCTCCCGCATCTACTACCGTTCAAGAATGGTTATTAGAATGGATGGGTGGTGAAGATGAACTTTACAAAATGTTAAGAAAATATAAAGAAAGAGATTTAAGAGGACAAGCCGGAACTTATGACTTTAAGTTTTATTTAGATAATTTAAGAATTTACGTTCATGAAGGTATTGAGATATACTTTGATGCCGTTGTTGATGGTAATGGTGAAGTTCATATTGAAGGTCCTGGATTTACTATTAATAACGTCTATCAGGCAACTATGAATGAAGATATTGCTTGGGATGTAAGTGATGAAATTAGAGATACCATAGTAGAAACTTTAGAAGAAATCACTGGTATTGAGTTTTCGTTTAATATAGACCACATTAGTGTAACGGAACCTGGGATGTTTGATAATCATTAAATATCCGATAATCTATCACTTAATATTTCGTTATATTCGTTATTATCAACATCAGGATACCATCTGTCATCAATACTAAATTTTGGCTTATCTATATCACCCTGATGTAACATTTCAGTAAATACACAACTTATATCATCATCACAGTCCTCAAAATACGCATCAACATATTCTTCATTATCATCATGAATATAAGAAGATAAATTTATCTCAATCTCAACACCTTCATCATCAAATTTAACAACATTACCATATTCTTCAAGTTCACTCTTTAATGTTTTATACAAATGATTCTGATAACTTCCTGACTCAGCATCATTCATTGCGGAACTCAACGCTCTTTGTATTTCACCATCAGTATCATATTCCTCAATCGCATCTTCAGTGTCTAATTCGGTATCAAACTCTACACCGGCCTTTTCCGCCATATCAACTAACATATTCTTTATTCTTCTTTCATTCTCTTGACTAACATAATATGGTAATGCGACTTTCCAATCAGCATCATAATTGTCCCACAAATCCCACATTTCACCTGAAAGTATTGTCTCAAATAAACCCATATCCCGACCATTCTTTACTCTTCTAACAGTATAATCACCATTAACATAATCATTGATATTCTCGGGTTTAATCTGTAAAAGAAATTTATAATTTCTTTCAGGTACTTCAATTATTCCCATTTTTTTCAACAATTTTTGATATTCTCTACTGTCAAATAAATTAGGACGGTCTTGATATAATTTTGTTATCTCATCATCAGATAAATCACTTATCTTAAAATCATTAGCACTTTGGTATTCTCTACCAAATCCTTCTATCAGATAACCATTATCTTCTGAATAACCGTTATCTTTTTTAACGTAAAATAATGGTAATACATATTTATTAAACTTCTCTTGTGGTTTTGAGTTTTTAGGTCCTTTAAGTTGGAACAATATTCCCATATTACTTATTGCCGCAGTCAAATGACTTTTGTTTAATGTAAATTTGGTACCAGGTATTCTCATGTTCTCTCTTAACGAGTATATACTATTAGTTTGATACGTTCTACCACAGTGTCCCATTCTACTACATTCTTCTTGTGAGTCATTGGTTTGCAAATCAACCCAATAAAATCCTATACCTTCTTCATCTCTAAAATCTAATACTACTTTATTCGCCTCAACATAATTAATCTCCCCCTGCCCCACATCCAATGATTCATGCCATTCTATTGCCGCAGTAACCAATTCCTGAAAAGTTAAATTCTTAATACTTGAGTTATCACCATTTAATCCAATCCTTATATAATCCATAATAGATGTTATAGATTGTGATTTCATGGGTATTAAATTACCATTATTAATTTTATCTATTAGGTCTTGTTTTGTTATTTCTTTGCCGTCTTTGAATGGGCTATCATTCCAACTTTTTAATACCGCTCCCTGATAATCTATTAACTTATTCGCCATCCATACCGCAAATGAACCACACAATTTATCTAACCTGTCAGCATTTATCTCACTTAATCCCAATTTTTTAATCAGGATATTTTTTTTACTTGCTTCACTGATAATATCTTTGTTAAATTCTTTTAGAATGTCAACCACTTCCTCATTCAGAAATGATTTAAGTTCACTTATTACTTTCTTATGCCTTGTTAAACTCATAACAATAAATATTAACAATTATAATTAAATCCCCTAAACTAAAAACCCACTCTAAGAGTGGGTTTCAATTTGTTTTATTCTGTTGGAGGTGTGTCATCTCCACCTTTTTTCTTACCCCAAATTTTATCAACTGAGGATAAACCTAAACATCCGAAAGCAAGTAATGCTACCGAATCTACTAGTGGGATTGAAGGTGCGATATGTTGTTCTGTAAAACTATTAACGTACAAAGTAACACATAATGTTATCGTACATAATAATCCACAAAGACGTTTCATAGAAACAACACCATTCTCATCTGAGAATAAACTTTTAATAGAACTAAATAAATTTTTCATAGGTTAATTATTTTATACTTATAAATATCTAAAAAGTTGTAATAATAACTGTTAATTATAAAATGTAAATTGTTCTTTTAATAAAAATGTTTTATTATTGGTTAGATATTTATTATTATGAGATTGAAAAAATTAAATGAGAATAGTGATAAATTAGCAGAAACTCTCAGAAATATATTTACCGATTATGGTATAGTGAAAACATTATTAATTACAGGCCTAAATGTATTTCAATTATTTGATAGAATGGGTGATGTAATTATTACACCTAGTGATTCATATGAAATATTATTTCATCTATTTAACAACAAAAAATTTGAAGACGCATTATTGAGAAAAATAGACCATTTCACTCTTGAATGGGATTCTACAGAAGGCGTTATGCGTTGGACATATAAGCAAGGGGTTGAGATAATGGAATCAATGTGCACACCTTATTGGGGTGGAGAGCCGGGGACACCAGTATTTACTGAGTATTATACTTATAACGATAAAGGAGATACTTCTTGGAAAGATAAAGAAGATTATATTAAAGCTCCAATTCAATTTAATTCATTAGAAGAACTGATTGATTGGTTTAACTCTGACTACATATTAAAGGTTTATAAAACATTAATAATTCATTTGAATTTATATAGAGAAGATTACTATTAAAAACTTATATCAACATCAAGATTAACACTTGGAATCCAATTGGCTATTGTATCAGAAATATAATCCTTGAAATCGTCCCAAGCCGTTTCTGTTATATCATCTTCACCATACATTTTTTCCCACGAATCTGTTCGTCTGTCACCAACTAATAAACTATCTATTTTTACATAAACTGTTCCTTCAAATTTGCTATCAGGTTTTGGATGATATATTGACCTTAAAAATGCATTATTTTGTTCATACCCTTCAGTGCTCCACATCGTTACTTTTGGGACATGATATCTTATCTCGTAATCTTGATAATCTTCATCCCAAGGCTGATAAAAAATACCTTTATATTCATCACCAACAATTTGTTTTATGGCAACAATTATTGGATGATTTTGTGGTAGATGGTCATTATCCTCAGTTTCCTCTTTTAATATTTGTTTAATTAAATCTTTCACTTATATAAATATAAAATTCCCTTCAAAAAAGAAGGGAATTAAAATAAATTATTATGTTCATTGTGTTTTTACTGTATAAAAATGTTCGTAAACTATTTAACATTAATTATTCTAAGTTTTTTAATTTATATAATGTTCCGTAAATTAATTCACACACATTATCAATTTGATTCTGTAACCAAGATTCTTTTATTGATTTTCTTTTTTTCTCAATCATTTTTGCCAAATCTTCAAAATATTTTATACTATCTTCTTTACTTTTATATTGTACAACACCATCACAACTAAAATTAGTAATTATATCATATTTACCTTGATATGTCTCAACCAATTTATCAATCAAATCAGGGATTTCATCGTAGTATTCACCAAACGCCATATGTTGAGCCAAACTACCTTTCTTTTTTGTTTGCCAATGAAAAATATGAACTTGAATAGATGAGGTATTTAATTTTGATATCATATCAACAAAATCTTTATTCTCTTTCTTAGTTTGTTCTTCTATTATATTTTCACTTTCTCTAATATTAAGATTTAATAAATCTTTTTTAGTATACTCTTCCATATATATTTTAATATAAATACTTTAAAACTTAAATTTATTATTATAATTATCCAAAACTGACAATATATTTTCTTTACCTATTGGATTCATAGAATGAACCACATACATTGGTAATGGTAACTCATTATCCGCACAATACTCACATAACCATTTGGCACAATCATACCCTGTTTTTTCTTTAAAGCTATCGTACAATTTATTATATTGATTTTTTCCATTATGCATTTCCGGTGAATAGTGTTCATCAGCTAAGTCATGGTCAAATGAAATTAAATCAGGTAAACCAAAATGGTCTATATACCCAACAAAATCATCGTAAGTTCTCACCACATTCCAATCCTCATCTTCATAAATGTGTTTCACATTTGGTTTCATGTATCTTAAACAATCAAATGGTACTCTTATATCATCTAAAAACAATCTCATAGTTATTTATTTTTTTTAATTAAAATCTTCGGGTCTAACCTGTCTCTCAAAACAACCCGACATACTCACTAACCATATAATAAATATTGTTATAATAATCGTTATTAAAATACTTTTTACATTGTGCCATAAATCCATTAATCTATCCTGTTCTTTAGGATGTAATTTATATCCCAAAAATAAATGTTTAAGTGCTTTTAATGTTTTCATTTAATAATTATTGTCTTGTTGCAGATTTATTTGTTGCACCATCTTTCTTAGTTGGTTCTAATAATTTAAAGAATTGGTCTAATTGAGGTATTACCATAATTCTTGTTCTTCTGTTAATTGATTTGGATTCCTCATCAGTTCCTTTTGCGATTGGTTTATACTCACCTCTGCCAGCCGCAATCATATTAACAGGATTTAATCCATACTCATTTTGTAAAACTCTAATAACCGATGTCGCTCTCTTTACACTCAAATCCCAGTTATCAATCAAAATACCACTACTATAAGGTACATCATCCGTATTACCCTCAACCATAAATTCCATATCAGGATGTTGTCTCAATACTTCGGCAACTTTAGCCAAAACTTCTTTTGATTCCTCAGATACCTCATATTTACCTCTTTTAAATAATAACTTATCAGAGATGTCAATATATACAACACCTTTGTCTACTTTGATATTAATATCACTATCGTTAGTGTTACGTAAATTACCTTTTAAGTTCATAACTAAATTTAGATTTAGTGAATCCTTCTCAGAAGCTTTCTTATGTAATCTATTAATTATGTTATCTTTGGCATCAATGGTTTCCAATGATTTTTTAATGTTTTGAGCTTGTTGTTCTGAGATTACCGACAAATCTTTTAATTGATTAATAGTTTGGTCATTGTTCTTTTTTAACATAGTGTTCTCATCAATCAAAGCCTGCATCTGAGATTCCATTTTAACTTTTTGTGCGGTCATGGTGTTCATTAGTTCACGACACCCTTTGGTATCTGATTGTAAATAATTATAAGTACCTAATAATACATTATACTTTTCAGTTACTTTACTATATTTTCTAGTACTAACACATGACGAAAGTAGTGTAATACACACCAACACATAAATAATTTTTTTCATATTCATTTTTATATTTTTTTTTATTTTTCCATATCAACCACATAAACAAACATTCTGTCATTATACATAATAGTTATTGAGGAACTTTGTTTATTTTTAAAAATAATTAACGACACAACACACTTTCTATTTTTCTCATCATAACAGATTGCCCTTGTCATTTCTTTTTCATTACTTTTATCTATAGGTAAATTCTCTACTATTCTATATATAGAACGATTCTCATCATTAACACTAATGTAGTCATCGTAAAACGAAAAAGTTAATGTTGAGTATACATAATTTTCATAAGAAAACTCATTTGAGTTTTTATCTAACCAACCCACTTGGTTCTTATATGTTAATAGTTTCACTGGCGTTTGAGAAAACCCACAAATACTAATTAAGACCAAAGATAAAATTAAGATTATTTTTTTCATATAATTAAATTTAAAATTCATATTCAATTGAGAAGATATTTAAATCGGGAACAACACCTTCATTATCAGTGTATGTAATACAAGATTTAATTTCTTTATCCAAAGATACTAAAAAACTTTTATAATACAAAGGGGCTCTAACAACAATTAATAAATCTTTATTCTCCTTAACTTCATAATCAATCAAAATAGAATTTGACATATTTTTGAAATAAGGGTTATCAACAAATAATTTAATAAACCACAATTGTGTTAACTCATCCAAACTTGGGTGATTTATGTGGGTTGAGAATAAAGAATGATATTGATACACCAATCTCTGAATTAAATGATACAGTATCATATCATTCGTATTAATTTTTAAAATAATTTTTGTCATAAAAAAACCTTTATCTAAATATAAGATAAAGGTTTTAATAAGTCAAAGTTTTTTTATTGTCCAATAACTAATTCATTATAATCTAAGGTATCCATCCCTTTGTTTTCATCGGTAAGTTCATCATACATAAAAGTTTTAACCACAGATATAATACTTGATTCTGACTGAGCAATTTTAGTTTCCATCCAATCTTCTAGTTGTTCATCATCCTTCATATTCTCCCACATTTTATATGCCAGGGTCGCTATTGTAAACAATTGTTGTTTGGCCATATAACTACCTTGCTTATGTTCTTCATTAGTTGTTGATTTAATTTGCTCCACAACTTTTGATAATTGTTCTTCTGTTAATATATAATTTCTCATACTAATAAATATAAGTATTAATAAAAAAGGGTGAATAAAATATCCACCCTTTTTAGGACTGACCGATTTAGGGTCAATTCTCCACCACCTGGTTTATTAGTATACTAACAGGAAACTATTTCCTTGGTACATTATAGTAAAGTTCATTGATTTCGTCAATAGTAGCCCAACCCAAAACATCATCACCTCTTCTAGAGTATGCACCAGTTACAAAATCACCTGTAGTAGAATCTATCAACGCAACCTCAAAAGTGTTAATAAAATCACCATACAGTCCTGTTCCTCCACCAACTATGGAAAGGATGTAATCGCCAATTTCTTCTCTGTAGATTCTTGCATCACCCTCTCTCACAATCGCAGTTGGGTGTGGTTTTGATTTTTTTATAATGTGTTCTGCAGTTAATGGTCTCATGCTGGTTGTTCTATTTTTGATTTGTTAATAATATGGTCTGTCAATGTATACGGATTAGAACCTGTAGTTATGATACAATCCCTTAATATCTTATTAGGAATATTCACCATGAAGTCCTCACCATTAAAAAATGTTAAAGGTTCCT
>Ga0209188_1000508_pt1 | contig 37529 bp, 32 predicted proteins | sample C_130625_EF_Meta_FD_187307 | JGI IMG/M metagenome (GOLD analysis project Ga0209188, IMG submission 187307) | Freshwater microbial communities from Lake Croche, Canada to study carbon cycling - C_130625_EF_MetaG (SPAdes) (version 2) | ecosystem: Environmental > Aquatic > Freshwater > Lake...
AAACTAAAAAAAGCCAAGAGCAATTTGATTTATAGAATTGTGTATCTGCAAGTGCACAGATGCAATTTGATTTATGGAATTGTGTATCTGCAAGTGCACGGATGCAATTTGATTTATAGAATTGTGTATCTGCAAGTGCACAGATGCAATTTGATTTATGGAATTGTGTATCTGCAAGTGCACGGATGCAATTTGATTTATAGAATCGTGTTTGGCTTCAAGCCAAGAGCGATTTGATTTATAGAATTGTATATCTGCAAGTGCACAGATGTAATTTGATTTATAGAATTGTGTATTACTTTATACAAAACTTGTTTAATCAAAATTATTCAATACGAATCTTGGTAAAAACCAAAACGCTACATATCCAGATATTAGAGAACATTTATTTGACCTTTAATTATTTCACCCAAAAAAAACAACCCTAATCACTTATATATTATGACTTTTAAGCTTTCACTATAAACTCTATTCCAGAATCTGGGTTCAAAAACATCAATTTTTAATTCATTTTCTCCTTTAAAAAATTATCATTTTTCTGTATGATTATAAGTTGTAGTGAATAGTAAAGTATTTTCATTAAAAATTAAAATCATCAATTTGTAATAAATTTTCTTGAATCGGGTTAGGATTTGCTAAAAATGCAAACGGTATTATACATTTACATACTTTTAATTTAGCTTACATTTTTTATGGTTTCAACTAACGAACTAAAATTTTTATTAAATAAGATTTCAGATGCATTATTATATGAAAGTATAGATAGAAAAGTACTTTTGGTTAATCAACAGTTCTGTGATTTGTTTTCAATTCCTGCTCATCCCGATGATTTGGTTGGTTTTGACTGTGCCGCAGCTGCAACAATGTCTGCTCAAATGTTTAAAAATTCTGCTCAATTTTTAAATAGAATTACAGAAATATTAGCAGCTAAAAAAGCGGTGAATGATGATTGGGTAGAATTAGTAAACGGTTCATTCTTTCTTAGGGATTATATGCCAACTGAAACAAATGGTATCCAAAGTGGGCACCTTTGGATATATAAAAACCGGACGAAAGAAGTAGAACTTTCTCAAATAAACAATACCCAAGATGAATTTTATAAGAATATTTTAGATAACATTCCCGCTGATATTGCTTTATTCAATGTAAAACATCAATATCTTTTTGTCAATAGAAATGCCATTTCTAATGAAGAATTAAGAAAATGGATAGTTGGAAAAGATGATTTTGATTACGCTAAAATGAAAGATTTACCTACCCAACAAGCTAAAAAAAGGCGTTCAATTTTTAATGAGGCGCTTTCATCGGGTATAACAAATGAATTTGAGGATGTTTCTTTTACAACCGAAGGAAAAAGCATTCATAATTTAAGAAAGTTTTATCCCCATAAAAATGAAAATGGAGAAATTGACTTTGTTGTTGGATATGGAGTTAATATAGATACAATCAAAGAGAAACAAACATTATTAGAGCGTAGTGAAACAAGGTATAAAAATTTACTTTATCATCATAATGAAATTGTAATTACACTTGATGCTCAAAACAATATTTCCTTTGTGAACCCTGTTTGGGAGACAATAATGGGATATAAAATTGCCGATACATTAGGTGCACCATTGAAGTCTTTTTTAGGAGAAAAAATTTCAGTATCCATTCATGAAATGACAACCCAATTTAGAAAAGCAAAAACTTTTCAAATAAAACCACAGTTGTTTAGTATTTATAATTTATACGCACAAGAAAAGCATTTGCAGTTTACTGTTTCAATAAACCAATCGACAATTTTGGAAGAAGAGCAGGTAATGATTTTTATTAGTGATGTAACTGAGCAAAAAATTGCAACTAATCAGTTACAAAAAATGATGGATAAAGAAGTTGAGTTGAATGAAGTAAAGAAATCACTTTTGAATATGGTTTCTCATGAATTGAGAACCCCACTTGCAATTATTCAAGCTATTGTAGAATTATTGGAAGTAACTACCAAACATAAGAAACCGGTTTTTAATGAGTTGGAAGAAGATTTTAATAGTATAAGAATTGAAATTCGTAGAATGATCGAAATAATGGATGCATTAATCATTCTTAGCAGAACAGAAAATGAAAATACCAAGTTTAAACCAAGTCTACTGAAACCTAATGTTTTTATAAATAAAGAAATTGCAAGAAAATTTCAACCTTGGAAAGATGGCAGAAACCTACTAGTTTATAATAAGGCTACTGAAAAAAAAGTGTGGATTGATGTATTTGCTACTTCAAGAATTTTAGATAACATACTTGAAAATGCATTCAAATATTCTCTCAGCCCTGCAAAAGTTACTTTACAAGTAAAATCTTGTGCTACTTATTGGAGTGTTTTAATAATTGACAATGGCATAGGAATACCAGAAAAAGATAAAACTTCCCTGTTCTCTTCTTTTAAAAGAGGAGGAAATGCCTATAATATTCCAGGAACAGGAATGGGCTTAGTGATTGTTCAATATTTCTTAAAAAGCATTCGTGGAACAATACATATAAAGAGTACAGAAAATAGAGGGACAGCCGTATATCTCACATTTCCTAATGATGCATAGGCAATAAAAAAGTCTCTAAACATATTTTGATATGTATAGAGACTTTTATTAATAGGTGATAGAATTAATTATTTCTCAGAAGGAGTCTTTTTTCCTGCATTTAGTTTTTCAACAACTGCATCTATTCTGCGGAGTTTTGTTTCTTCTTTTTTTGCTCCTTGAATCCAAGAGACATATTCATTCTGGTTATTAATTGGCAATGAAGCAAAGAATTCTTTGGCTTCTTTATGCTTTTTGAAAAGCTTTTCCAACTCAGCTGGAGGAACCACCACATTTTTGGATTCAGTAACTTCTTCAGTAACTAATGTAGTTTCTTTTATTTCAGTTGTTACATTGGTTGGCGCAGGTCTCTCCTTAATAGGTAGTGGCAAATCTGCAGAACTTGTTTTCTTAAATCGAATTGCATTCCAAACATTATCTACTGGAATTAAATCAATATTTTCAAAGCCACTCTGTGTAAGAATATCCCAACTACAATCTCTATTTAAATCGCTAACTATTTTACTAGTTTGTTTGGGAAATGCTACCCAAAGTTTTGAATTGTGGTGCAAAGCTGAAAATACTTCTTTCAAAATATTATTAAGTTGGCTTTGATTAATAGCAAATACCAATACAAAATCTATTTTTTTCGATTTTAATAGTGGTGTTACATTTTTTGCATAAGACATTTTTGCAAATGCTTTTTCAATTGAAGACGGAACACCCTGAATTAGGATTGTTTTGTCGTCTTTTAACTCTAATTTTTCAAACAAACTTTGAGTAATCATTCAGTTATATTCTTTTGGGGAAACAGATAAGACTTACAAAGATAAAAAAAGTAATTAGAATATCAATAATTAATTGAATTGCCAAATACTTTAACAACAATTTGTTGCATTATTTTTTAAAATACATACTTAACGCTGCGGTTTATAATATTTAGTCATTGTTTCATCCATAATACTTTGCAGTTGTGCAATTCTATTGGCATCGCTTGGATGGGTGCTTAAAAATTCTGGTGGCTTTTGGTTTCCGCCTTGTTGTTGCATTCTTTGCCAAAAAGAAATTGCTTCTCTTGGATCGTATCCTGCTAATGCTGTAAATATTAAACCAAATCTATCTGCTTCGTATTCGTCTCTTCTTCCAAAAGGAAGCATGACTCCATATTGTGTACCAACACCATAAGCTGTTGTAAACATAGCCTGTGTTTCTTGTGGTTTATTGGCTAATGCCATTGATAATGCTTGACCACCAAATTGTTGTATCAATCCTTGGCTCATTCTTTCATTACCATGCTTTGCTAGTGCATGGGTTACTTCATGGCCTATTACAACTGCTAATGCAGCTTCATTTTGGGTAATTGGAAGAATGCCTGTATACACTACAATCTTTCCTCCGGGCATGCACCAAGCGTTTACTTCTTTACTATTTACTGTTTTCACTTCCCATTCGTAGCCATTTAGCTGTTCAATTTGATTGATATCAGTATAATATTTCTTAACGGCTGCTATTATTCTTTTACTAACTTTATCTACTAATACAGCATCTTTTCCTGCTGCTCCTTTTCCAGGACTAACAACTGAGTTTGTAGAAATAAATTGTTTGTATTGTGTTGAGGCTGTGCTAAGTACTTCGGCATCTGAAACCAAACTAAGTTGACTCCTATGTGTAAGCGAATTGCTTGAACAACCTAATAAAATAGCTACTGAAAATAAACTGACTATTGATTGTTTATTAATAAGCATATATGAATACTTTAATTAATTGAATTGAATATAATTTTAATTAAAGGATTTGAAGTTTTGCCTTTATTAATTATTCTTTTTTTGTTTTCTACGGTCGCGGTATTTCAAAATGGGTACTTTACTTTCTGTTCCATTAATTATTCGAGATATATTTTTCTGGTGGGTTAAAACAATCATTAAAGCAACCAATACTGCGAATATTCTATACAGTATTTCGTGTTCATTGAATATAAATAGAATAAACACCATAAAAGATACTCCCGCCAAAATTGAACTTAGAGAAACAAACCTTGTAAGGAATAAAACCAAAAGAAAAACACCAACACAACATAACGCAACAATAGGTTGAATTGCTACTGCCATTCCAAATAAAGTTGCTACACCTTTTCCGCCTTTAAAATTTGCCCATATAGGAAACACATGTCCAATTACAGCAGCTAAACCTAAACCTATCATTAAATTGGTTCTAGCTAATTCATGGTCTAAGTAATAAGGAAGAAATATATATAAGGATGTACCAATTATCCCTTTGAGCATATCAACAATCATTACAAATGTTCCCCATTTTTTTCCAAGTATTCTATAGGTATTTGTAGCTCCTGCATTCCCACTACCATAGTCTCTAATATCAATATCAAAAAAATATTTGCTCACCCAAACAGATGTTGGAATTGAACCAATTAAATAGGATATTATTATTAATGCAATCTCTCTCATTCAGTAAATAAAAATTAAAAAATATTCACAAATATAATTCACAAAATAAAACGGTTGTATTTTTTATTGAATTATTGTGAAAATTTGAGGACAAAATTTGTGTTTTCAGTTGAATTTATCAATGCTTTATGCTTAAAACACCCCCAAAACACTTAGAATACTACTACAAATTCTTACATCATTTCCTGTTGCATATCGGGGTTAAATACTGAATTGCATTGCTATCCAATTGTTTCTTACAACAGTTTTTAAATGAAGCCAATTTCTTTCTTTAGTAGCCACCAATATGTCTTTTTCATCTTCTACTAGCAATCCACTTAGTATTATTAATCCATTGGCTACTACATCGTTTGTAAGGGCTTCTATATTTTCTAGAATAATATTTTTATTGATGTTGGCTAATACAATATCATATTGTTTTGGGGTTATTGCAGTGGTTGCTTTTTCTATTTTAATATACTTACAATCATTGTTTTTGGCATTTTCAATTGCATTTTCTATACACCAATCGTCATTATCTATTGCATATAATTCTGTGCTACCCAATTTTTCTGCAAGAATGGCCAATATGCCTGTGCCAGTTCCAAAATCAAGTACAGATTTGTTTTGGAAGTCTATGTTTTGCATCAATTGCATCACCATATATGTAGTTGCATGATGCCCAGTACCAAAACTCATTTTAGGAGTAATAGTTATTTCGTGTTCTACGCCTACAATAGGTTCATGAAAGTGCGCTCTAATGCCAACAAAGCTTTCCATAACAATCGGACTAAAATTGCTTTCCCACAAAGCATTCCAATTTTGTTGGGGAATTGAATTGATGGCATACTCTAAACCATATTTACTTGCAATGGCTTCTATTTCAGTTGGATTAAGTTCATTGCCAGAAGCAAAAGCCTTTAATAAATTTACTTCTTCCTCAAAACCTTCAAAACCTATGGATACCAATTCTGAAACAAGTATATCTAGCAATGCAGCATCGCTAGTAAAAAAAACAACTTCTGTATAATTCATTATATTTATAATATTATTTCCTCCCATTAATATTTTTCGTTACCATCTACTCAAAACTACTTTCTTCACTTCTGTTCCCACATCTGTAATTGTTTTTAAGATATATGTGCCAGAAAGTAAGTTGGTTGCTCTAAACATTTGTTCATAAGCAGTAGTAGCGTTTGGTTTTTTAATTGTTTCTTCATAAGCCACATTACCCGATACATCTATTAATTGTATTGCATTTAAAGCAACAGGCGTAGAAGAATTAATCACCAATTTAAACCACCAATTTTGCATATTGATAAATTTTACTTGGTACAAGCTATCCAGTGATTTATCTACTACTATTGTATTAAAATAAGTAGTCTTTTTATTTGCAGTTGCCAATTTTAATCTATATAAAACCAATCCACTATTCTTATTGGTATCTAAGTATTCATATTTATGCTTTCCGTTGGATTGCCCCAAAGCATTTATGGTTGCAAGGGTATGAAATGAATCAGGAAATAGGGCATTTTCTAGTTCAAATTTGCTTGTGCCATGTTCCACCGCAGTTGCCCATTGCAATTGTAACCCTTTTTTCTCTTGTTTTTGTTGAAAATAGAGCAGTGCAGTTGGTAATATATGTGCAGAGTCTGACGCATTCCAACAAGCATTTGCTTCAAAGTTGGCATCTTCCCCAATATTGGTTAATTGATTGGAATCTATATTATTCAATGCAAAATAATTGTTTGAAACATTGTTTTTTCCACTGTTTCCATTAACACCTACTTCTGTATTTTTTGTATAATTGTTATAAAAAAACGAATTGTATTTCACTGCTTTTGCTCCTGATGGTGCACTTATATATTGTCCTGCCACATTCCACGAAGCACTATTTGCCACCAACAAATTATAAGCAATGGTATTAGAACTATAAGATGGATTGAATAAGTTTATCCCATTTTTATTGCTATCAGTTGCATTGTTTATAACCATATTATATGCTGCACCTTCGCTTATGAGTATGCCGCTACCTCTATTGTTTCTTAATACATTTTTCGCAAGTATAGCAAGCGAAGTGTTTGAAACCAATGCAATTCCATCACCCATACAATTGCTAATAGTATTCTTATACAAGAAATCATTGGCTGTTTCGGTACATTCTATCCCCTTTCCTCTGCAACTTTCAATCACACATTGGTTTACAAATAAAGCATCGGCACTATTTCTTTTGGCAATTCCTGCATTCGCAGAATGAAAAATAGACACTCCATCTACAATGGCTTTTGCATTACCCGAAACAAATAGCAATCCATCACTACCACTTGTGGTATCGCCTTCAATGGTGCCACCTGAAAAAGAAACAGTCGCTTCACTTGAAAAATTTATCAGTTTACTTACTGCAAATTTGCTTTTGATAGTTCCATTCAATACAATACATTCATCTTCTTGTATTACCAAAGAATCGCTTTTGCCTTGTGCTGCAAAATTGCCAGTAAGATGGGCTACAATTACCTCTTTTGGATGTGCATAATGGGCCGTTTTTATTTGCCTATGTATCTCTGAAATCGTTCCTCCATTAATATCAATATCAAATCGTCCTTTTCCAATTTTAATAAGGTCTTTGTGGAGATTATTTGCCAAAGGCGGATTAAAATAAATAGCTGCGGAAAGGGCAGCTTCATCGGCGGTAATTCCCTTATTAGCAAACACAAGATTCCCAGCCCCATTACCACTTAATTCTTGCTGGTTATTGCATACATTATAATATAACTTCGATTCCTTCCCATTCAAAAGAAATCCCAAACTATTTTTCTCTACCTGATTATAGGCTATAAAAGATTGATAATTGCTTTCTAACAACGAAATGCCATTGCCGCAATTGGTAATTACATTGTGGGTAATGGTTTCTTGCTTTGAGATGTCTTCAATTGCTGCTGCGCAATTAAAAATGGTATTGTTGGCAATTAATGCATTGTTTGAGTTGAGTCGAATGCCTACATTGGCATAACTAATGGTATTATTTGTAAAAGAAAAATGAAAATTATGAACCAATGCAACGGCTAAATCTCCACAATATTGAAAATTGCAATATGCAATAGAGCTTGCCTCAAGTGCTTCATTTTCTGTTGTATTATAAAAATCAACTCCTCCTTTCTTGCAATTAATAATTGAGAGGTTGCCCAAATGAATTTTACTCGTATTAAAACAACTAATGGCTTTCAGAAACTTATGGCTTCCATCTAACACCCCATTTTGTATTGAAGTAATTGATACGCTAGCTGCATTAGTAATGGTTATTAAAGTGCTAGCCGTAATATCATTTGCCGCTTTAATACTTCCATTATTAATAAATAAAATTGTTTTTCCAGAAAGCACCAATGGCTGTTTGCTGATAAACAAATCTCCTACAAGAGTAATTCTTACAATGGCTCCATTATGTTTGCTACGTGCAGAATTGATGGTGTTTTGTACCTCATCAAGTGAAATAGGATTGGTAAACGAAACATCTACTACAGTTTCATCGGCACTTTGAATAAACGCCATTTTGGAGGAAGGAGACAGGGTTTGTGCAAACCCTTGAAAGCAAATAAAAGCCAAAAAAACAACTACCAATTTCTGTATCATCTTCAATGTATTTAAGTACATAATTTTTTCTTTTTTACGGGAAGCTATTGGGAATGTAAAGTCAATTATTACAAGATATGTAGGCGTTTATTTAATAATATTTTGCTTGAAGCAATTAAGTATTTCAATAAATAATATAGCCCCATAGCTATCGCTTAAAATTAATTTCCTAAAAGTATCAGGAAACAATGTTTCAATAAGACTGAAAGGCTGTTTGTTAGCATCTTTTGCCCTTTACAAAAGGATTTCAACATAGGGGAGGGGCTTTTCTTGTTTTTTAGGAGGATGAATTAATAGTTACTACTGTAGAACTGTTCTTTTGGTGTATTTGGTCGGCACTGAAAGTCCGACCATTGGTGGGGTAGTGTTTGTTATTTGGTCATACTTTCAGTGCCGACCGCTTTTTATGCTAGTTTTTATAGGTAAACATCGGTGCACCTGCTTAGGAACTACTCACCAAATAGGCACGTTTATAATAAGTATAGAATAAGGAGTAGGAAAGCGTATTTTTTTCTTTTTATCCCCTTCGGGTAATACTTGCCTTGGCGTATTATGTATCTTAATGAAGTGCCTTAGAATGATGAGTGAATTATCCGAAGATAAAAATTTGATTTATTGGTTAATGAAAAGTTCAATACTTATAAGGATTCAAAAAACTTTATAAGGCAGTCAGGTATTACATAAGCCCATACTTTCAACTTAAAAGCAATATGAGTTGATATAGAAGGCTAATTTGTTTTTACATGTATAAAAAGACAATTTGCACGTACAAAAGGCTAATTGTATGTACGATAAGCCAAATTGCATGTACAAAAAGGCTAATTGCATGTACAAAAAGGCAATTTGAATGTACGAATTGGCAATTTCAATGTTCAAAAAGGCAATTTGTATGTATAACTATTGAAGTTGTACATATAACTTTATAAGTTGTGTTTAAATGATAGATTTATCACATAAATTGTGATTAAACGAATCAACACGCAAGAATACTAATTGTCTATCTGCTTTTATCAGGAGTAGTAAATTTTGCTATAGAACATCCCTTTAATTCTAAATAAATTCCATTAGGCCTTAAACGGTTACTTTTGCCATCTAAAATTTATATAAAAGATAGATGCTCGATAAGTTAGATGCTATAAAAGCTAGGTTTGAACAAGTGGGTGTTGCCCTTACCAATCCAGAGATTATTAACAATCAAAAGGAGTTTGGTAAAATGAGTAAGGAATATAAAGCATTGGAAAAGATTGTGCAACCTTATGAAAGATATAGAAAAGTTTTATCAGATTTTCAATTTGTAAAAGACAATTTGAATAGTGCTGATGAGGAAATGAAAGAACTTGCCAAAATGGAATTGCCAGATTTGGAAACTGAAAAAGATGCTTTAGAAAAAGAATTGACCAAACTGCTTATTCCAAAAGATCCTCAAGACGATAAAAATGCCATGCTTGAAATTAGAGCTGGTACTGGTGGCGATGAAGCAAGTTTATTTGCGGGCGATTTATTAGGAATGTATTTAAGATATAGCTCCAAGAAAGGCTGGAAAACAGCGATAGTAAGCGAAAGCGAAGGAAGTGTTGGCGGATACAAGGAAGTAGTTGTAGAAATAACCGGAGAGGATGTGTATGGCACACTTAAGTTTGAAAGTGGTGTGCATCGTGTGCAACGCGTTCCAAATACTGAAACTCAAGGAAGGGTACACACATCAGCAGCTACTGTTGCAGTAATGCCAGAAGCAGAAGAAGTGGATTTTGAATTAAACCCCGCCGATGTGAAAATGGAAACTGCAAGAAGTGGTGGTGCAGGTGGTCAGAATGTAAACAAAGTAGAGTCTAAAGTATTGCTTACCCACCTTCCTACAGGAGTTGTTGTAATGTGTCAAACAGAACGTAGTCAGCTAGGAAATAGAGAAAAAGCGATGAATATGCTGCGTACAAAATTGTATGAAGAGCAAGTTCGTAAGCATGAAGATGAAATAGCCAAACGTAGAAAAACATTGGTAAGTACTGGAGATAGAAGTGCTAAAATAAGAACCTATAATTGGCCTCAAGGAAGGGTAACAGATCATAGAATAAATTTAACTGCTTACAATTTAGATGCAGTAATTAATGGTGAGATAGAAGAATTTATCGAGTCGCTACAATTAGCGGAGAATGCGGAAAAAATGGCAACCAATCAACAATAAATAATGATTGGTGAAGATTAATTGTACGCAAATAGAACCTGAAATTATATTCTAAGTATGTCACTTAAAACATCTTTAAACAAAAGAGCGAGTCAAGAAAAAGAAACTGGGCTAGGTACAAATAGTACTAGCAATGGTGGTCGCTTTTTTAATAGAGATGGATCACCAAATATAGAAAAGCATGGCATTCCTTTTTTAGAAAGGCTTAATTTATACCATGCTTTTCTATCCCTGAGCAGCTGGAAATTCTTGCTAATTATTAGCCTCAGCTTTGTTGGAATGAACCTTTTCTTTGCTGGTATCTATTTAATAATTGGCATTGATCATTTAAACGGAATGGTGGCCAGTTCTAATGCAGAAAAATTTGGTGAAGCCTTCTTTTTTAGTGCACAAACATTCACCACTGTAGGCTATGGGCGTATTAATCCAATTGGTTTTGCAGCAAGCTTTGTAGCTGCTTTAGAAGCACTTACAGGCTTATTGAGTTTTGCATTAATTACAGGTTTGCTCTATGGTAGATTTGCTCGTCCGAAAGCGTATATCAATTATAGTAAGAACGGACTTTTTGTTCCTTTTAGAGATGGAGTAGCTTTTATGATAAGGATGGTGCCTTATACAAGAAACTTCCTGGTAAATGTAGAAGCCAGACTTACTATGAGTATGCAAATAGTAGAAAATGGGGTAAGAAAGAATCAGTTTTTTAGTTTGAATCTTGATATTTCTAGAGCCAATACATTGATATCAAATTGGACATTGGTTCATATTATAAATGAAGAAAGTCCGTTTTGGAATTTGAAAAAAGAAGACATTGAAAATGGCAAAACGGAAATATTGGTATTTGTTCAGGGTTTTGATGAAAGCTTTTCTAATACGGTAATTTCAAGAACGTCTTATACTTATGAAGAGTTTGTATATGGGGCAAAGTTTTTACCCATGTATCATCCAAACGAAGATAATTCAGGAACTATTTTGCATTTAGACTGGCTTGACCATTACGAAAAAGCAGCTCTTCCAATTGAGTTTTAATATATATGCCATGCTAAAAGTTATCATAAGAACAATTGTAGGATGCTTTTCTTTAATTGTAATCCAAAATACAATAATTGCCCAATCAAAAAAAATACAAATTGTTGGGGTTGGCAATTATGTAAATCCGTATGACTATTCAATTAAAAAATCGGAAACCTACAAAAAGGCATCAGTTAGTTGTGCGCATCCATTAGCGGCAATGGTAGGTGCAGCAATAATGAAGCAAGGTGGCAATGCATTCGATGCAGCTATTGCTACACAACTTACTTTGGCGGTGGTGTATCCTGGAGCAGGTAATATTGGTGGTGGCGGATTTTTGGTAGCGCACACCAAAGAAGGTAAAAGTATTGCATTAGATTATAGAGAAACTGCTCCTAAGAAAGCATCTAAAGACATGTATTTAGATGCTAATGGCAATCCTAATACTGCTCTTTCTCAAAGTGGTCATTTGGCTTGTGGTGTTCCAGGAACAGTGGCTGGACTTTTTGCAACGCATAAATATGCAAAATTTCCTTTTAAATTTTTAATTCAACCTGCAATTGACCTTGCAGAATTTGGTTTTGTAATTTCAGAAAAAGAAGCCGGAGGACTGAATGCAACAAGAGCGTCATTTATTAAAAATAGTACACAGCCGAGTGCTTATGTAAACAGCACTCCTTGGAAAGCAGGAGATACGTTAGTAAATAAAGACCTAGCTGAAACCTTAAAAAGAATAAGGGACTTTGGAGAAAAAGGTTTTTATGCTGGCAAAACGGCACAATTAATAGTGGATGAAATGAAGTATGGTAATGGATTAATTAGTTTGGACGATTTGGCTAATTATGAAGTTAAAACTCGAACTCCTATTGCATTTGAATATAAAAACTACTCCATCATTGGAATGCCACCTCCAAGTAGTGGTGGTATTTTACTTGCCCAAATGATGAAAATGATTGAAAACAGAAATATTGCCCAATATGGTTTTCAAAGCCTTAAAGCTGTACAATTAATGGTGGAAGTAGAAAGAAGGGCTTATGCAGATAGAGCTGCACATATTGGCGATCCAGACTTTTGGAAAGTGCCTGTAAAAACACTTTTAGACAATACCTATCTAAACAATCGAATGAAAGATTATGATAGTACCAAAGCTTCCCCAAGTGTTACAATCAAAGCTGGTTCTATCCGTGAAAGTAATGAAACTACCCACATTAGTATTCTAGATAAAGATGGCAATATGGTAAGCATAACTACTACACTAAATGGTAGCTATGGCAGCAGAACGGTAATTGGCGGCGCAGGCTTTATTATGAACAATGAAATGGATGATTTTAGTGTAAAACCAAATACACCCAATATGTATGGCGCAATTGGTGGAGCTGCAAATGCCATTCAGCCAAATAAACGAATGCTTAGTTCTATGACGCCAACATTGGTTTTAAAAAATAAGAAACCATATATTGTAGTTGGTACTCCGGGAGGAACAACTATTCCAACTTCTGTTTTTCAAACATTGGTGAATTTATTAGAATTTAAAATGACTCCTGAAGATGCGGTGAATCAACCAAAATTCCACCATCAATGGTTGCCAGATGAAATTAAAATAGAGCCTACTTTTCCTGAAAACACAATGAAAGTATTGGAAACGATGGGATATAAGTTTGCTATTCTTTCTCAAATAGGGCGTATAGAACTGATTAAAATTAACAAAGAAGGCGCAAGAGAAACTGTTGCCGACAAAAGAGGTGATGATAGTGTAAGTGGTTTTTAATTCTCTTTATTGCTTGTAGACCGTTTATCAATATTTAAGCTAAAAAGACACCCCCTTTTAATACTCTTCTATAAAATGCTATCAAAAAATTATTTAGCAATAATTTGAGCCACTTATTGATCTATTTCCAACGATTGTCTTGGTAATTCTTTCATGCTTCTTAATGAAAACTCAACAGCCGCTTTAGAATGAATGCGTGTAGTATCAAATGTAGGAACTGTTACATCTTCTTGTTTAATTAGTAAAGGTATTTCGGTGCATCCAAGAATAATGCCTTCTGCACCTTGATATATAAGTTCATTAATAATCTCCAAATACTTTTTTTTAGTTATTGGATTGATAATTCCTTTTCCCAATTCATCAAAAATAGTTGAATGAATAAACATTCTGTCACTATCATTTGGTATAATGGCTTCAATTCCCTTAGAAAAAAGTTTTGAACGGAAAAAATCTAATTCCATTGTAAACTTAGTTCCAATTAAGCCTACTTTTTTTAATCCCATCTCTTCTATATCTAATGCTGTTGCAGTTGCAATATGAATTATGGGAATGCCAATTTTATTTTCTAATTTATCTGCAATAAAGTGCATGGTATTGGCACACAATACAATACCATCCGCACCACTAGCTTTTAAATGAAAACAAGCTTCTGAGAGCATAAGAAAAGTTGTTTCCCAATCATTGGCGTCGTTATTCTTTTTTATATCGGCATAATTAAAAGAATAAATAATGCATTCAGAAAAGTTAAGTCCTCCAAGTTTTTCATTAATCCCTTCATTAATTAACTTATAATAATCTGCTGTTGATACCCAACTTATTCCTCCAATTAAACCAAGCTTTAGCATGTTGATTGCATTTTTACCTTAAACACCTTGAAATATGCACCAAATGTATTTGAAACAGCCAATTGAAACAACAATAAATTAGAAAATAAATTACAAAATTATTTTCTGAGTGTAAGAATTACAATCCACAGGCGCATTAAAAATTGTAGATGATCCAAGTTTATTTATTTGAATGTGTATATTTTACACAATAAAATAGATATTTACCGCCTAAATGATTGTTATGCTATATAAAAAGTTATCTGTTTTATGTCTTTCAGCCATATTAATAATGGCTTGCAACTCTTCAAAAACGAAGGAAAATACTTCCAATTCTATTGATACTACAACTATTGAAGGGCATCCTGCATGGATAATGCAAGGAAACATTTATGAAGTAAATGTGCGTCAATACACACCTGAAGGTACATTCAATGCATTTGCAAAACATTTAGATAGATTAAAAGAAATGGGTGTGCAAGCCCTTTGGTTTATGCCTATCAATCCAATAGGAGTTTTTGATAGAAAAGGTACATTGGGTAGCTATTACGCTGTTGCAAACTATACTGCTATTAATCCTGAGTTTGGCACGCTAGAAGATTGGAATGCCTTAGTAATGAAATGCCATGAAATGGGTTTTAAGGTGATTATAGATTGGGTTGCAAATCATACATCGGCTGACCATTATTGGCTAAAAACAAACCCTGATTTTTATGTACAAGATAGCATTACCCACAAAGCATTATCTCCTTTCGATTGGACTGATGCGCGCAAACTAAATTTTAAGAACCCAGCCCTTTGTGATAGCATGATTGCAAGCATGGAATATTGGTTGAAGGAAAGCAATTTAGATGGATTTAGATGCGATGTGGCATCAGAAGTGCCAGAAGCATTTTGGACAAAATGTATTTCCCAACTAAAAAAAGGCAGAAACATTTTTATGCTTGCAGAAGCAGAAACACCTTGGATTCACAAGGCTGGCTTTGATGCTTCTTATGCTTGGAGCGATTTTAATGTAATGAAGCAAATAGTAAAAGGCGAAAGAAATGCACTTTCATTAGATACAGTTTTTGCTAAGAGAGATACTAGTTTTCCAACGAACGCCATGAAATTATCTTTTACTAGTAATCATGACGAAAACTCTTGGAACAAAGCAGATTATGGTACGATGCCAGGCGAAACTCATGCTCCATTTGCTGTTCTTACTCAAACAATTAATAAAGGAGTTTCATTAATTTATACAGGGCAAGAAGAACCCTATTTAGATAGCATTAGTTTCTTTTATAAACATCCAATTACTTTTGGTAAGTACAATCGTGCTGCCTTCTATAATACGTTATTAAATCTTAGGAAAGACAATCCTGCATTGGCTGCAAATGCTAGTTACACGAAATTGACTACTAATGATAATGCGAAAATATTTGCCTTTTTAAGAGAGAATGAAGGAAGAAAAGTTTTGGTAGTGCTCAACTTGAGTAAAGATCCAGTAAAAGCACTAATTAGTAATAGTTCAATTGTTGGAAAAGCTACTGAAGTATTTACAAAAGCATCAGAACAAATCATTCAAAACCAAACAATTTTATTAAAACCTTGGGACTACAAAGTGTATTCCTATTAACACATTAACTGAACAATCCCTTATAGACGTGCAGTGGCTAATCAATTACTTGATTAAACCATTGCACTTTTTTTATATCCCTAAGCCCTTGCTTGCAAAGAAAATATGCCTTATTACTTTCATTTCAACTCTTCAACTCTTTAACTCTTTAACTCTTTAACTCTTTGCCTCTTCTTTACCTTCTTGCCCCTTCACCTCTTTGCCTCCTTTTTAAAAAATTAATGAATGATTGTTAATAAACCTCTTCTTTTTCTTTTCAGCTCTATTATTTTATTCCAAACTTCTATCAAAGCACAAGTGGCTTCTCAATGGGTATATTTCAATAATGACCATTTATTGGAATACAAAAAAGATTCAGTAGGCAATAAAATTCCAGATTTCTCAATAGTAGGGTATCACAAAGGGGTTGACGTTTTTCCTCAAGGAAAGATAGTTGCTACTTATAATCCTAATGGTAAAGATGATACAAAAACTTTACAGGCATTGATTGATTCTATTGCAGCTATAAATTGGGATAATAAAGCAGTTCCTAAAGTGATAATTCTTAAAAAAGGAAATTACTTCATTAATACTACCCTCACAATTGCTTCAAGTGGAATAATTTTAAGAGGAGAGGGGGAAGATGAAAAAGGAACGGTTATTCAATACACAGCTACCACCCAATCTAATTTATTTAATGTAGGTAGTAAAAGAAATCTCAATAAAAATTCAGGAAAAGAACAGCAGATTACTGACACATACGTGCCAGTAGGAACCTTTCAAATACATGTGAAAAAAGCATCTGCGTTTAACTTAAACCAGCAAGTATTGCTCACTAGAATACCCAATAACAATTGGATTCATGCTTTGGATATGGACAATATTCAAGGCTTAAGAGAAGGAAGTAAGAATTGGGATGCAAAAGGTTTTGTAATGAGTTATGAGCGAAGTATTGTAGCAATTGATACTAAAAATAATCTAGTAACCCTAGATGCTCCTATAGTGATGGCTTTGGATAAGCAATTTGATGAAAGCTTTCTAACTCCTTATACAGTGGAAGGTGGTATTAGTGAAGTGGGTATTGAGAATCTGAGAATGGTATCCTCTTATGTTTCAGAAACAGATGAAAATCATGGTTGGTCAGCAATTGAAATAAGAGGTGCTGAAAATTGTTGGGTGAATAAAGTAACTGCTGTTCATTTTGGTTTTGGATGCGTACACATTACCAATTCTGCCAAATGGATTACGGTAGCTAATTCTACTTGTTTAGATCCTATTTCTCAGATTACAGGTGGTAGAAGGTATTCCTTTGATTGTGATGGTCAATTGTGTTTGGTAAAGAATTGTGTAGCAAGAAATGGTCGCCATGATTTTGTTACCGGAGCTAGAGTATGTGGGCCTAATGCATTTGTAAATTGTACAGCAACACAAACCCACGCAGATATTGGTCCGCACCACCGATGGTCCACAGGTATTTTATACGATAATATTCAATCTGATGGTGCTATGAATGCACAAGACAGAGGCAATTGGGGTTCAGGACATGGATGGAGTGGGGCTTACCAAGTATTTTGGAATTGTACTGCTCCAATGGCTGCCATTCAAAATCCGCCCAATACTTACAATTGGAATATTGGTTTTACAGGAGAAAATAAAGGTTCAAAGCTAGAAAGGCAAAATGGCGTTTGGGAAGCACAAAATGCTGGCGGTGTACTTCCTAAATCTTTGTATGAAACACAATTATCTGAAAGCAAAAAACAATAAGTTTTATTATTAAAATTTCGCTACATCCTTGAATTTTTTGTGTAATATATCGATTCAAAAATGGCTTCATTGATTAAAAGTATCGTTTGGTTGGTTCTTTTTTCAAAGATAATTGCCATTGAAACCTAGTTTGCATTATGTTCGTACCCTATTCGATGTTGCCTATTTATTTAAAAATTGTGCTTCAAGGAAATAATACTACTGCTTTAAAAAATAACTCAATGCAAAATTTAAAAAAGCTAAAGCATATTGCTATTGCAGGCAATATTGGTGCGGGAAAAACTACCCTAACAGAAATGTTGAGTAAGCATTATAAATGGACACCTCAGTATGAAGATGTTGACCATAACCCTTATTTGAACGACTTTTATAATGATATGCCAAGATGGAGCTTTAACCTCCAGATTTATTTTTTAAATAGCCGATTGAGCCAATTATTAGATATTCAATTAGGAACAGATACTGTAGTTCAAGATAGAACCATTTATGAAGATGCCAACATATTTGCACCCAATTTACACGATATGAACCTAATGAGTAGGCGCGATTTTGAAAACTATTTTAGGTTTTTCCAAACTTTAAAATTGATGGTGAAGCCGCCCGATTTACTTATTTATTTAAAAGCATCTGTGCCTACGTTGGTTTCTCAAATTCAAAAAAGAGGCAGAGATTATGAAGAAAATATCCGATTAGAATATTTGAGAAAACTAAATGTTTACTACGATAAATTTATTGATAACTATACCGAAGGGCCTCTTTTAATTATTGACTGTGATAAATTAAAATTTGCTGAAGTAGAAGAGGATTTTGGTGAGATTATTGAAAAAATTGACAGCAAATTGTTTGGATTGTTTTAAGGTAGTGTTTATTAAAGTAAAGTATTGAAAGGGTAAGGGGATTGAAATCCATTTTTATCTATTAGAAGTGACCCTTTCAGAATGTCTTGTCCTGTAGTTTTATAGAAGCGAATTGGGATTAGGAAATCCCTTTTATCTATTCAGACGACAAGCCCTTCGGAACATGTCGCCCAGCTTGGCTGGTGTTTTTTTTATAAACCAAATTTATACCGTCAAGCCCGAACTGAAGCTCAATAAAGAACAAATGATGAGGCAATATTCGTCAAGCCCCAATAATGCCAAACCTAATGTTGCACGCCGTTTTAGTAAGCCTCTTCAACCTCATCTGTTTCTGTATAGTTAAACTCTACCTTACTTTGAGTAATAATTTCATTTAGAATATTGTTCAAATAACCCAATTTAATTGTGTCGCTAAAACGGTCATTTAAAATTGGAATATTGATTACTTCTTCAATACAAGCCATATATTTTTCAACGATTGCAGTTACCAAATATATTTTGCTGGCATTAGTTTTTATTTTGTTCAATAAGTCTTCAATTTGTTCGTCTGATTTGATGATAAATGTTATTGGAAACTTTTGAATTTTATCTATGTCAAGGAAATATTTTTTAAAATCAATGGTTTCTGTTACTTGAAAGAAACGCCCTAAAGGTTGCATAACAAAATCAATTCCTCCGTCGTTTGCATTAGTTCTTCCTGTCTTGAAAAGTTTTAAATTGTCTTTAGTTAGTTTGTCAATTTCGTAACCCCAAAATATGTGTTGGTCGTGATAGTAAAATTTTAAAATTGAATAACTAACAATTTCAAAAAGTCTTGCGTCAACATTTGGTGCAAGTAAGCCACTAATAAATTCAATAACCTGTTCGGGTTTTGAACTTTCAATTTCCTGCATTTCTTCACAAGCCTTTATGAAACGTTGAAAAGCATCTTGTTTTGTCTTGCTATAATCGTCTATAATTTCGATAATTACTGATGCCAAATTATACTCGGTCTTACCAACTTTGATTTTGAGCAAATTTTCATTTATCCAATATCTGTTAGTTTCAAGGTTTCGTATAATGGGTATAATTTCTGAACTTGGAAAGTACTTTTGAAATTCAGAATTCATACGATTGTTTAAGGCGTGGTTCTGCAATTTGTTTCCAAATGGCAATTCTCTTTGTCTTGTAAATAGCTTTACAAATGCTGCACCTTCGTACTTTTCATAACCACTTTTCTTGTCAAATCCTTGAGCTATATAATCCTCGAGAATCACATAGATTGCGTAAAGATTGGCAAAACTGGAACGAGCTTTTGAGCCTTTATTTGCTGAACGTGTCTTTAAATTAATGTACTGAATTAAATTGCTATTGTTGAAAATTTCATCTGCATCATTTCCAAATTTAGTATCTAAAATAGATTTTATGTTAGCTGTGAATGTATGTTCCATTGGGCTCTTCAAATAAAGTTAAGTTATGTCGTGTTATTAATTTTTCGGTTTCAAAAGTTCTAATTTCTTTTTGTAGCTTTTCACCTTTATACTCTTCTGCTAATTGTAATCTTCTTAAACCAATTTTTACATATTCATCTTGCAGTTCAATTCCAATAGATTTTCTGTTAAGCATTTTTGCAACTGCACAAGTTGTAAAAGTCCCTGAAAATGGGTCTAAAATTAAATCGCCTTCATTTGAACTTGCTTTTATTATTCGTTCAAGTAAAGCAATTGGTTTTTGAGTTGGATGATTTTCATATTCATCCATTCGATATCGAACTCTTGTAAAGTCCCAAACATTTCCAGGAACTTTTTCAGTACTATACATTTGTGGAACAGCTTTACGATAATCTATTAATTTTCGTTTAGCACCAGATTTAGCCTCTACTAAAATATCATTACTGTTGAAGGTGTAACTGTTTTTATCCTTTACACAAAACAATATTGGTTCGTACATAGAACCAAAGTATTTTTTAGCTTGTACACCTGAACTGTCATAACTCCAAATAACTCTTGAAAGAATATCTAATTTTTTGCGAAGGAATATGTCAAAATAAGGCATAAATTGTGTTGCAGTCATTACATAAAAACTGCCATTAGGTTTAAGTTTTTTTATACACAAGTCGAGCCATTTGTAACACCATTCCAAATAAGCTTCTTCGGTTGCCCATTTCTCAATATGTCCATTGAAATTTTTTCCAATATTGTATGGTGGGTCTGCAAAAAATAAGTCCACAGAATTGTCTGCAACTTCTGTCTGCAAAGCTTCTAAAGCATCACCGTGAATTATTTTATGATTGTCTGTTCCAAATATTTCCATTGTCGAATTTTTGTGCTAATAAATTTAGGCAAATCTAATCATTGTCAAATATAAATGCTTGGAAAATTTCTAACATTGTGAGGTCTCGAAAAATGGCGCCCAACTCGTTAATATGCGAAAGTTTCATTCTCACCCAAACTTTCGCTATTTTTTTCAAATCCGTATCTATAAAGCATTATAAAAAATAGACGCAAGTGTTTTATTCTTAATATGAACTTTCGCCAATACAAAAATAAGGGGGAGGCCATTCATTCCAACATCAATTTCCCCCCAAAAACGAGTTTTGGTATCCTTGCCAACTGGCAATCGTATTAAAACTCAAGTTTTAGTGTCCTTGCCAACTGGCAATCATATTAAAACTCGAGTTTAGGTGTCCTTGTCAAATGGCAATCGTATTAAAACTCTAGTTTTGGTATCCTTGCCAACTGGCAATCGTATTAATACTCGAGTTTTGGTGTCCTTGTCAACTGGCAATCGTATTAAAACTTGAGTTTTGATGTCCTTGCCATCTGGCAATCATATTAAGACACTTTTTTGTAAAACTGATTTTAACACGCCTTTAATCCACTTAAAAAAAATAATGAAATAATTTCATTGATTTTATATATTCGCCCCGTAAACAATACTTAAAATTGATTTTTATATTTTTCATTCTAAAAATTTAATTATGAAAACTTGGATTCACTTAATCAACCCATTCTTAGTTGCAGGTTTAAGTAGCTTTAAAAAAGCAGTTAAAATTTCTACTTACACCTACAGTGTGCTTGCTACCAAACAATCCGATGCCTTTTTTGGTCCTATCTACACTGCTTATGGTCCTTATCATTTGGCATTGGTAAAAAAATACAACGATTGGAAAGCACATACTGGCGTGCAAAAAGGGCAAACATTGAATGTAAATCAATTATTAAAAATATTAAGCCCTACCAAAATAAACGCATGGGATTATAATATTACTGGGGTTTATCCCAAAAAATCTACCAACTATGTTACGCTATTGCCTTACGGACATAAACCATTTCAAAAAGGCGATAAACTTTCACGTATTTCTGCGGTAACTCAATTGAAAACCAATTTGACGTTAATAAATAATACCGCACTTGCTACTACTCTTACAGATGTAACCAATTTTGAAGGTCAATTAATTACTGCAAACAATACGCAAACAGGGGCATTGGGTGCTACAAGCCTTTATAGTGCAGATGTAGAAAAAGTAATTACTGATGCTATGAATGAGTTGTTTGGTATTTTAGGAGACCTTATTAAGCATTTTAAAGCTGAACCTACTCTTGCAGAACCTTATTTCGATTTAGCAACTATTCGCAATCATGAGCAAGTAATTTTCAACTCTAGCTTGCATAGTAGCGAACATGAAACATTGGTTGAACACAAATTTGCTGAAACAGATGTAATTAGTGTAAGTGTGGATGGAAATACAGATATAGGAGTTTATCTAGCTGCTCAAAATGGCGATAGTCCAGCAAATTATACTGTAATCAGAGTGACTGCTAGTAATGAAAAAGATATTACAATAAGTGAATTTACCAATAATACTACCAACCGTTTTTTAAGTGTAGTAAATCTTTCTGATGTAGCTGATGGGCATGTTTCAGTAGATATTTCATAGCATTGGGATAGATAAATTATTAAAAAAGGCATTTCCTAAATAGGGAGATGCCTTTTTTGTTTTGACTTAGATGATGCGATAGATATATTATTATTAAATAAAAACGCCTTACCCCTTATCCCATTCGCTCAATCTATTTTCCCAAAATCTTTTCAAGCCTAAATGGAATAGGTATTGTTTTTTAATTTGAATTAATCCTTCATATTTACAGCCTCAATTAAAAAAATAAATTGCTATGCGTATGAAAAAAATCATTCTTTTAGTGTTTGCTTTTGGCTTTTTAATCACTATTCAAGCACAAAAAAACACCGCCACTCCCGAAGCTACACGCTCATTAGAAAATCAAGTATTTCAATTTATGTTTAGCGGCACTTGCACCGCTTGGGCGGATAGTTCTAAAAACAATTCCACCTTGTATTTGTGGATTCCTGAAACCTGCAAACAAGTAAAAGGATTGGTAATTATGTGTACCAATGTGCCCGAACATATTCTTGTGGGCGATGCATCTATCAGAAAAGTTTGTGCAGAAAATAATTTGGGCATTGTGTGGAGTACGCCCACATTTATGAACTTTAAAAAGACCACTACCAAAGACAATAAAACGCTTAATATGGCTTTGGAACGCAAAACGGCTGTTACGTTTTTACAACAATTATTAAATGGTTTGGCAGAAACATCGGGCTATGCCGAAGTAGCCACCGTGCCATGGTTGCCCATGGGCGAATCAGGACATTTATTAATGGTAGATGCATTGATGGAGTATAGTCCAGAAAGATGTATAGCAGGCGTGTATATAAAAAACAATCATTTAACCCCCACCAATAGAACCGTACCAAGCCTCACAGTTTTTGGCACCGCGCAAGAATGGGGACAAGACAAAGTGGATATGCGCAAAAGATGGAACGATGTAGGCGAGGCGTATGAAGGCATTTTAAAACAAAGAAGATTATACCCTAATTGGCCATTGAGCTATGTAATTGATGGCGCGAGTGGTCATTTTGATGTGTCGGATAAGCTAGCAAAATATTTAGCGAATTACATTGGTTTGGCAGCAAAAGCACGCCTAAGTGCAGATGGTTCAGCCACATTAAAACCTGTGGATATTACCAAAGGTTTTTTAGCAGATATGCCCGTACCCAATCATGAGAACAAGCCTGTAATTCCGTATAGCAAAGCAGATACAGGGTATTTAGCAAGTCCATGGTTTTTCGATAAAGCATCTGCTGCCGATGCACAAGCTTATGCAAGAATCAATTGGAAAGCAGCAACGCAGTTACCAGGATTTATTAATGATAGTGGAAAAATAGCCGCATTTAATTTTAATGGCATTTCAAAACTTGTTCCCACAGATTTTGGAAAAGATGGAATTACGTTTACCGTGAAAACTGTGTTGCTAGATGAAATGCCCAGCAATTTTGTAGGTGCGGGAGAGAAATTAGCCAAAACAAAGCATGTGCCTGTGGTAGAATGGGCATGTGGACAGATTAAGCCATTGGGCAATAACCAGTTTCAAATAAGTTTAGATAGATCGTATCCCAATACAGCAAATTATGTGGGCGCAAGAGTAGATGGAAGCGACACAGTTAGAGCAATCTTTCAACCATGTGGAATTTCATTAACCAAAAACAATGTGGGCAAAGCGCAGAAGATAACTTTCAGTCCGATAAGCGATGTGAAATTAGGCACCAAGTCAGTACCATTAGCAGCCGTTAGCGATGCAGGTTTGCCAGTTTCTTATTATGTAGTAGCCGGGCCAGCGATTGTAAAAAACAATGAATTGATATTAACTGCAATACCACCATCAGCTAAATTCCCTATAACAGTAACAGTAGCCGCATGGCAATGGGGAAGCAATGTGGAACCGAAGGTGAAAATGGCAGAGATAGTAAAGCAACAATTTAAGATTGTGAAATAATTGGTTGTTCACCACATAGGCAGGTAGAGACATAGGTTTATGAATTATTCATTTAAATTGAGATTGAATTTATTAAAAGGTTTTACGTAATCTAACTAGCCTTTTTTCAATAAAATCTATGTGACAATCTGCCTATATGGTATTGAAACATCAAAGTGATTAATATGCTTTAAGTTTGCCATTATAATTAATGGTGAATTATGCAAGCAAAATATGTAAATCCATTTACAGACTTTGGTTTTAAAAAGTTGTTTGGCGAAGAGGCAAGCAAGCCTTCATTGCTAGATTTTCTCAATGCGCTTTTGCCTTTAAAAGAAACAATTGTTGATTTAACTTTCAAGAATACGGAGCAATTAGGATATGCCGATGCTGATAGAAAAGCCATCTATGATATTTATTGCGAAACAGATAAGGGCGAGAAAATAATTGTTGAGCTACAAAAAGCAAAGCAGAATTATTTTAAAGAGAGAACTGTTTATTATTCCACATTTCCTATTAGAGAACAAGCAGAAAAAGGCGATTGGAATTACCAGTTAAAAGCGGTGTATTGCATTGGAATATTGGATTTTACTTTTGATGATTATGAAAATGAACCCGATAAAAACCAAGTGGTTCATACCATAAAATTAAAGAACCAAAACGGGAAAGTTTTCTATGATAAACTCACTTATTTGTATCTAGAAATGCCCAATTTTAGATTGAAAGAAGAAGAACTTACCACAAGGCTAGATAAGTGGTTGTTCTTTATAAAGCATTTAGAAGATTTTCAATCAATACCTGCAATCATAAAGGACGATGTGTTTACAAAAGCATTTGAAAAAGCCGAGTTAGCATTATACAATCATGCAGATATACTTTCTTATGAAATGAACTTAAAAGTTTATAGAGATTACAAAAACACGGTTGATTATGCTTTTGTAGAGGGAAAAATAGAAGGAAAGATAGAAGGAAGAGTAGAAAAAGAAATAGAAGTAGTTTTAAATGCAAACAAAATGGGGCTTTCCATAAATGAAATATCTATACTAACAGGGCTAAGTGAAGAAGAAATAAAAAGGATATTATCAAGTGACCATTAATTATCTACACAAGTGGTTGACTTGAATTATACTCATACGGCTCTTTTTTTAGTGATGTATGCTTTGTAAAAACTTGGTGTATGCCCTGTGTTTTGTTTAAACTGATTGGAGAGATGCGCCACACTTCTGTAGTTTAGTTTATAGGATATTTCATTTAAATTTAATTCGCCATAAGACAATAGCGATTTAATGCTTTCTATTTTATGAGCAATGATGTAATGTTCAATAGTAATACCAGTAGTTTGTGAAAATAAGTTGGCTAAGTAAGTATAATCGTATTGAAGCTTTTGTTTTAAGCATTCAGAAAAATTAAGTTGCGAAGGATTGTAATCGGCGTAATTAAACATCTCTACTATGATAATTTTAATTTTCTCCACCAATATTTCTTTCTTGTCTGCCAATAAATCTAGTCCCCCTTCATCTAAAGAAGTTTTCAGAGCTATTAGTTGATCTCGAGTAATTTCTTCTTTTACATCAATCTCTCCAAGGGCAACGTTGGTACAATGAAGTCCCAATTTAGTCAATTCGTTCTCTACAAACATTTTGCAACGTGAACTAACCATGTGTTTTATATGAATCTTCATATTACATTATTTCAAGTAAAGTACGTGTATTAAAAAGCAAATGAGGGTATAACATAAAAAATAACAAGAAGGGTTGATTAGTTCCTTCTTGTTTGGATTCTTAAATGATTCTAAAACTTTTTTCAAAACCTCACTCAAAATGTGGATGAAAAAATGTTACTTATTGTGCCAAGCTGCTGGTGTTATACTAAAGCTTCTTTTGTTTCGGTAGCAGCTCCATTTAAACTGTGCTTTGCTTTTAAAACCATTTTTTCTGCATCATGAAAAAAGGTTACACATTGATCGTTAATGTCTTCTAGCAACGTTTCAATTTTGTCTTTTACTGCTTCTGCATAATCTTCACTTTTGTCTACTATCAATTGTCTTGTTTTGCTGCCTTTTTTAGGTGCAAACAATATTCCTACTGCTGCGCCTGTTGCAAACCCTGCCAATACTCCTAAAAAAATGTTACCTGATTTCATAATCTTGACTGTTTAATTGTATTAAATTAAAATTTATAAAGAAATTTGTTACTACTCACCACATAACTTATTGACCACATAGTCACATAGACACATAGAACATCAGAGATAATTTATTATAAAAAAGTAAGATAGAACACATAGAAATAACCCTTTAGAAATTAATTCTATATTGTTTTTAAATAAAACAGATAATTAAGGTTATTAAATAAGAGAACATATAACTATGTGTCTATGTGCCTATGTGGTGGGTAGTAACAGTAATTTAAATGACTTTGTTTCCTTGAATTACTCTTAGAATGACGGCTATAACGGCTATAACCAAAAGAATATGGATAACTGCACCAATTCCGTAAGCAAAGAAGCCAATTGCCCACAAAACAATAAGCACTACTGCAATTGTATAAAGTAAGTTGTTCATGTTGTTTAATTTTTATGCTTGATAAAATACGCTGATTGTTTAAGAATCAATTTCATTGTAAAGGTGGCGTTTATTGCTAGGGTAACCTTTCTACAATGTGTTGAATAATTTGCTGAATTATTGCATAATCTTGGTTTATGCCATTTGCACCTGCTTTACATGATTGTGTTCAACATGTATATAAGGATCATTCAATTCATGATTGGTTAAATAAGGTTCTATTGCCAAGCGAGCCATTAAATAACTAAGGGTAGATTCTGCTCCTTGATTAAGATTCACATAGTTTTCCTCTAAGCCATCATAGCAACCGCCAGTGCAAGGATTGTATATTATTTGGTGTAAATGATTTGCTCCAAGAAACCAATTGAATGCAATTTCTATTTTTTGTTTGTATTGCTTTTCTCTAAATACTTCGTAAAACTTACTCAAAGCCAGAATAGTATATGCAACATCTATAGGTTGTTCACCACCTATTGTTGCTTCTATGCTTTTAAAGGCGGGTTCTTTTTTTAGCCACCCTTTGTTTGAAATAACTTTTATAGATCCATCAACAAATATTTTGGACAATAAAAAGTCAAAAGTGTTTTTAGCGGCATCTTTATAAACCCTATTGCCAGTAGATAGCCACGCACATAACATAGCTTCGGGCAAAATACTGTTAGCATAAGTTAAATAGCTTTCAAACCAATGCCATTCTGCGTCAGCCACATGACGATACATCTGTAAAAGTCTATTAGCAAGTTGCCTTATAATTTCTGCATAATCTTCTGAATATTGATTGGTATTGCTATAATACAAGCCCTTAATTACAAAAGCCATTGCACGAGAGGAGTGAATGGTATGTACATTTTTTAATGATTTTTTCAAAACAAAAGCCACGTCTTCCATTACCAAAGCTGTGTTAGCAGGAATAATATTGCTAATGGAAATTAAATAACCCAATGCCCAAATAGCCCTACCATTCGAATCTTCCAGATTAGTGGTGCCGTTTTGAGCGGTAAACTGTTTTTCAGTATCTAAATAATTTAAGAAGCTACCATTTGGCTGAAGGCAGAATTTAATAAACTGATAATATTTATTAATCATTGGAATATCGTCTGCATCTTTCGTAAGAATATAATGCGAACAATAGGTAATCATAGCTCTTGCATTATCATCAAGGGTGTATCCTGAGCTTTCGTCTGGTTCACTAATGGTTGCAAACTGTATCATGCCAAAATTGGTGCTCATTTTTTTTACATGATCCAAATTAGACATGGGAGAATTATAGGATAAATGAATTTCCTTTTGTGCCACACGCTTGAAAAGCATTGTATGAGCAATTGCTGCATTTTCCCAAGCAGTTTCTGCCATTCTGTGCAAACCGTTTGAGCTGATATTCTTTCTTAATTGCTCATCTTTTAATAAGGTAAGTACCGCATTTGACAATTGAATAGGGCTTTCAAAGTCAATTATTACTCCTGCATCTGTGCCCAATACTTCTTTTGCATGAGGAATTGGGGTAGATATTACTGGGCAACCGCAACTTATTGCATAAGAAAAAGTGCCACTTACTGCTTGATTTCTGTCTTTTGAAGTAAATAGATAAATATCTGTTAGTTGCAAATATTCTAATAGCTCAGTTAAGTTTAAAAAGTGATTGATAAACCTTACATGCTCTTCAAGATGTAACGTCTTTACTTTTTCTATTAGCTCATTCCTATATTTTTCTCCTTCCTTTTTAATTACTGATGGATGTGTTTTTCCAATAATTAGAAAAAGCGTTTCAGGAAATTCAGCTACTATTTTTGGTAAGGCATCTAATGTAGTTTCTATGCTTTTGCCGCAACTTAATAACCCAAAAGTAGAAAGCACTTTCTTGTCGGCAACATTGTATTTTGTTTTTAGTAAAGCAACGTTTGAACGAGATACTAAGTGTGTTCCATGAGGTATTACATCAATTTTAGTTGGATTAATGCCATAATCCTTTATCAAAATATCCTTTGAAGTATTCGTCATTACGATAATGGAATGTGCATTACTACCAATATGAATTACTTGCTCTTTTAGCGTATTGCTAGGACTAGGTAAAACGGTATGAAATACTATCACAATGGGTTTATTCAATACTTCTATGAATTTACCAAACTCATTTTCATTCTTTTCAAAAAAGCCAAACTCGTGTTGAATAGTAATCACCTGGATGGCTTCATTTTCATTGATTGATTTAGCCAACATGATAAATGCATCAGGTACAAACGTATTTAATGAATAAGCCACTTCTTCATTGTATTCATAAGTGTCATTATCTGATTGAATGGGACAAATACTTATTTTAAAAGAATGACTGAACTTGTTTCTTAATGCCTTAATTAAATCTTGAGAATAAGTGGCTATACCACATTCTCTAGGAGGATAGGAAGTGATAAATAGTATTTCTGGTAATGCACTAATAGTATGGTGCGACCATTTCTTATTATTTGCCTGTATTGAATGGCGATTATTAATTGATAATTGTGTAGCATCTATTACTTTATTCATCTGTTTTTGCATATAACTGTAAGGTTTCTAATAAAGCGTTAAGACTAAGTGATGCACAAGCTATTTGCTCATCAGCAGCACCATAATAAATATATAAAGTATCATCCACTAGGATAGTGCCTGTAGGAAAACACACATTGTTTACTTCTCCTTTTAGCTCCCAATCTTCTTCTGGTTTAAATAGCGCAAAGGGCAATCTTGAAATTACTTTTAATGGATTTTCAATATCCAATAAAGCAGCACATACAGCATACACATATCCTCCAACAGTGTCATGCACTCCATGATAAATTAATAACCATCCATCTTTTGTTTCAATTGGCGGACAACCACCACCTATATAGCTTACTTCGTGATCATACTTAGGGGTTAATACAATATTGTGGTGCAGATGAAGGAAATAGTGCTGCCAAAATTCTGGGTTTAATTCGCTTAGTTCATTTACACAAACCAATTGAATATCTGGTTTTACACGATGTAGGAAGTACAATTTTCCATTGATTCTTCTAGGGAAAAATATCACATTCTTATCCCAAATAAAAATCTTTTTTCCTTCTTTTTCTAGAATATGGCTTGGATTGTTGTAACGAATGTATTTGTCATTCAGCTCGCCTTTTGCAGATGCTAAGTGCATGAATTCATCGTAAGTTATTTTAGGAACAATCACGCCTACTCTATGCCAATGATTCAAATCTTCTGATATAGCCAATGCACCAAGCGCATTTACACCATCAAAACCAGTGTAGGTAAGATAGTAAATATTGTCAATCTTGGTTATTCTAGGATCTTCCACACCATGCAATTCATAATCGCATTGTGGAAATAATATGGGATAATCTTTTCTAGATTCTACTGATAAAGGACTATTCAGTTTACAATAACCAATGCTGGAATAATTGTCTTTTGCCACAGCCCTATAAAAAAGGTGGATTCCATTTTCATCACTAATTACTGCGGGATTTAATACCCCATGACTTTCAAAACCTAGTGCTGTTTTCTTTAGTAAAATGCCTTCTTTCTTTACAATGATCATTATTAATAAATTACTTGTATTTGAGAATATTTATTCGGATGCTCTGTTATATAGTTGGTATTAAAAGAAAGGCTGTCTCAATATCTCAAGACAGCCTCATTATTATCAATGTTTTTCAATAGTGAATGTTAGATGATTTCACTATGTGCTTTGTTTAGTTTTTGAAATTATCAATAGAATGTTTTCAATTCTACTCTTCTATTTTTAGCTCTGCCAAGTTGTGTTTTATTACTAGCTATTGGCTTGTCTTCTCCAAATCCAGTAGCTGTAAGTCTGTTATCAGCAATTCCTTTATCTATTAAATATTTCTTTACAGATTCAGTACGTTTTTGAGAAAGCGCAAGATTGGTTGCATCATCTCCATTACTATCAGTATATCCTTCAATTACTAAATTAGCAGTTTCATACTTTTTAAGAATGATAGACAATTCATCTAATTGAACAAGAGAAGCTACTTTCAATTGATCGCTATTGTTTTCAAAGAATACTTTGCTACCAATAAGCGTAATTTTCTGTAAAGTTTCCTTAGTAATTAATGGACAACCTTTGTTGGTAAGAGGACCAACTGCATTAGGGCAACGATCATCAATGTCAGCTACACCATCACCATCAGTATCAGGACAACCTCTTAAACCTGCAGGGCCAGCAAGATTAGGGCAACGATCTTCTTCGTTTACAATACCATCTTTGTCATTATCTAATGGACAACCAGTTGCATCTACTTGATAACCTCTTGGGGTGCTTCCACAAATGTCATCAATGTTTGCTACGCCATCACCATCAGTATCAGGACAGCCTTTTAATGAAACTGGACCAGCAATTAATGGGCAACGATCTTCATTATCCACTATGCCATCGCCATCTGTATCAGGGCAACCTCTCATAGAAGCCAATCCAAAAACATCTGGGCATTTGTCATCTTTATCTGCAACGCCATCACCATCTTTATCTGGGCAGCCATTAGTTGCTACTGTTCCAGCCATATCTGGGCATCCATCTAAATAATCTGCAATGCCATCTTTGTCTTTATCCAATGGGCAACCAGTTTTATCAACTTTTACATTTGTTGGAGTTGATGGACATTTATCATATCTATCAGAAACTCCGTCTAAATCAGCATCTTTTTTCTTGCCGAAATTATATGAAAAACCTACTGTATGAAACAAATAATAGTCATTAATGCCACCTACAACACCATCTTTATTATCACCACTCGTAATTAAAAAAGTTTCTTGCATATTAAATGCGATATCAGGGGTAACTTTTAGTTTTAAACCAGCACCAAACGATGGAGCTACATAATCCACTTTTTTATTTGTAATGATAATATTGTTGTCGTACAACATAGCACCAGCACCAATTAATAAATAAGGTCTTACAATAGATTTTTGACCTGTTATATTAAACCTTAAATTAAGCAATGCTGTGGTAAAGCCACTAGAAAATGCACCATTGGCTCTCTTATAGCCTACTTTCCCTTTTGATGCTGCAAAACCTAAATCTAAATGGCTTGTTAAATATCTAGACACAGAAAAACCTTCCATAAAGTCCAATTCGTTTATACCAAAATCAGTCTTGTAAAAGTCATTACCTAGGTCTCCATTATATTGGGTAATACCAGCATGTAATCCTACACTCCATTTTTTGTCTTCTGTTTGTGCCTTCGTTATTGAGACAGTTGCTAAGCAAATACTTGCAATCAATAACATTTTTTGAAACTTAATTTTCTTATTCATTTTAATAATTTTTTTTGCGGTTCAAATATTTTTACACCAGCTTAAGCGTGATAACGTTCTGTTTTTTTAATTTAGGTATCAATGCTTAAGCAATCTGCTTATTCGTATCCGCTTTTTATAATGGTTAAAATCATTTTAAATCGCCCATCTGGACGAATATGATTGGGTATATGCGCTGGAATGATAATAGAATCTCCAGTATTTAGTAGGTGTACATTGTTGCCAATAACTAGTTCTATTTTGCCGTCTATTACTTGGGCAAACGTGTCGAAGGGACTAATTTTTTCTACCAATCCTTCACCCGTATCTACTGATACTACACTGATATTGCCAGTAGATTTCTTTAAAATAGTTTTAATAACAACAGAGTTTGCAACATATTCAATTATCTCTACGGTTATAAAAACCTTATCTTTTTCTATTTCTTTATTATTTATATCCATTTTATTTTTTTTATGAGGTAAGTAAGTAAGGATGCAAGGATGCAAAGAGTTAAAGAGACCTCACCCCAACCCCTCTCCAAAGGCGAGGGGCAAAAAGAGGAGAGTTATTTAATTAATAAGGATTTTGAAAATATTAAAAGTTAGTTTACGATAAACAAATTCTGCGACAGTTAAAAAGCAAATGCTTCTCTTTTTAAACTAAAATCAAGGAAACTATTACTGTATTTATCACTAACCACTAACAATTAACCACAAACAACTAATAACTAATAACTAACAACTAATAACTAACAACTAACAACTAACAACTAATTACTGCCCTTTATTCTTAACACTGAAGTTGGAAAGTGATTCACCCACCCCATTCAAATCTCTATTAAATTCTAATTTGAAAGTTTCCCAATCATTTTTTCCTCTATCAAAATTGTCCATTCTAGTCACAAGCTCATTGTTTTTGGCTTCAAGTGAGTCAATTTTTCTATTAGAAATAGAAACAGAAGAACCCTTTTCATTTTTCATTTTGGTTTTTAATTCATTAATACGTACCTCGTTGTTTTTAATTTTCGCTTGACTTTCATTCCTGAAAATTTTCCATTCAGCCACGTTTGAAGCTTTTTGGGCATCTGTAAGCGAATCTTTCAAAACTGTTTTCAAATCTGCTTTTGCATCTTGCACATTTGTTTGGGCATCTTCTACTTTTTCTGAATTCGACTTACAGCCATTTGTTACTGTAAGGATTGCTGCTGCTGATATAGCTAGCATTAACATTGTTTTTTTCATAACTTTTTTTTAAATTGAATAAATTGATAAGGCTGTTTTTCGTTAGTACAGCTTTTTGTAAACGGGAATATTATAAAGCTGAAATAATTTCGTGCAATTCATCTTTCGATTTACCAAGCTTAATTTGAAGCTTACCAAGTAATTCATCTTTCGCTCCTTCTACATACAATAAATCATTGTCTGTCAATTGCGCAAATTGTTGTTTCAGCTTTCCTTTGTTTTCATTCCAGTTTCCTAAAAGTTCTTCAGTAGTCATATTTTAACCTTTTATTTTGTGAATTATTTTTCACATTGTAAAGGTGGCTAGGAAGACAAGATTGGCTATTATACTATGTTTTTCAAATGTTGCATCATTTACAGATTGCATTTTTTGTGCCTTTATAAAAGCGTGCAATAGCGGTAAATAAATAGTATGGTTTGGGATGAAATCACAAGCTATAGTTTATCTAAAACGTAACAGAAAGTCTTCTCTTGTAAAAAGATAGTAATTAAAAAGTCTCAAATCCAAATGAGTTTTACCATCATATATGTCTTTATCCCAATTCCAATATTTCTCTCAAAAGTTTATTACAGGAAACCTGAATTTAATTCTATAAATTTTATGTGTAATTCTATAATATGCAGACTCTTTTACAAAATCACTTTTGCATAGTGAAAATAATTTCACATTTAATTGTAAATAAAATGGACAAATCAAAATGTATTGACCCATGCTTGGCATGTGTAACAGCTTGTGAAAGGTGTATTATAGATTGTATTCAACATGGGCACCAACAATGTATTGCTTTATGTAGAGACTGTGCAGACATCTGCGCTTTGTGTGCAAGATTGAATGCAAGAAACTCACCATATTCAGCTGATTTATGTGCATTATGTACAAAAGTATGTAAAGCATGTTCCGAAGAATGCGGTAAATGCGCAGATCACCACGAAAGTTGTAAAGTTTGTGCAGAAGCTTGTGCTAAGTGTGCAGAGGCTTGTGCTTAATTCGCTAATTCAGTAATAAAAATGGAAGGCATCATATATTGAGATGTCTTCCATTTTTGTTTTAATTTAATGTATATATACTACTTCTTTATAAACATCACCATCAAACCAATTGTAGCGGTAATTTGACCAATCCAAAAAAGAAACATCCATTTAATAATATCAGATTTTGATTCTGCAATTTCTTTACGAAGATGCCCTTCAATTCTAGATAAATCTTCTTTAGTTGCAAATAGTTCTTTTGATTCCGATAAATTCATTTGTTTACAATTTCGATGCTAATATAATATAGGATTTTGTGAATATTAAAGTTTTTAAGGAGATATTTATTATCAACTAAACATCACTACCATCTTTGTCAATTTATCAATTACTATATAATTGCTTATGTACAATGTTTATTTATTGCTTGGAACCAATTTGGGAGATAAAATGGCTTATATCAATCAAGCACAGCAACTTATACAAGCGCAATGTGGTAATATCATCCAACAATCTAGTATTTATGAAACAGCAGCTTGGGGTATTACAGATCAACCAAGTTTTTATAACCAAGTTTGCGTTTTAGTTACTGATTTACAACCAGATTTATTAATGCAAACCTTATTGAATATTGAAATTCAAATGGGCAGAAAGCGTTTGGTAAAGTTTGGAGCCAGAATTATTGATATAGATATTCTGTTTATTGATAATCTACAAGTAAATACTGCATTATTGCAAGTACCACATCCACTAGTGCAAGAAAGAAAATTTGCATTACTTCCTTTACAAGAAATTGCGCCTAATTTGGTGCATCCTATATTCCAAAAATCTATTGAAACTTTGGTTTTAGAATGTAAGGATTTACTAGATGTACTAAAAGTTTAGGTAAAAACTACAGCCTTGTACCCTATTTTTGAAAATAGATGAGGTATAATCACATAGCTATTGAGGGAAATATAGGTGCAGGAAAAACAACGCTATCACATTTGTTGGCTAAGCATTTCAATGCTAATTTAATTCTTGAAGCCTTTGCGGATAATCCATTTTTAGGCAAATTCTACGAAAATCCTACACAATATGCTTTCCCATTAGAATTGTTTTTTATGGCAGAACGCTACAAGCAATTGAAAGATTTTCTCCAACCAAAAGATTTGTTTAATAGCATAACTGTAACAGATTATTTGTTTACAAAATGTTTGCTTTTTGCTAAAGTAACCCTCCCTGATGAGGAGTTTAAATTGTATCAACGGTTGTTTGATATTATTTTACAACAAATTACTTTCCCAGACATTGTAGTCTATTTACATGCACCAATCAATCGTTTGCAAGCAAATATCAAACAGCGAAATAGAAGCTATGAGCAAAATATTCCAGATGATTATTTGCACAAGATTCAAGATACATACATCAGTTATCTGAAAGAATACAATGTAAAAACCATTTTTATTGATGCATCAAATGCTGATTTTATAAACAACCCTGCACATTTTCAAGTAGTTTTATCCGCATTGGAAAATGAATATCCCGAAGGGCAACATTATTTTACATTACCCTAAAGTTGCATCTACTAATTAAAAAAATACTATGAGTGAAAATGAGGCATTTGCAGTAATTGAGATACCAGAATTTAGGAATTTTATTTTGGGAAGATTCCTTTTTATCATGGGTTTGAGAATGTTGGGCACTTTAGTAGGTTGGTGGGTTTATGAACTTACCAATGAGCCCTTTGCAATAGGATTAATTGGCTTGAGCGAAGTAATTCCTGCTGTTTCATTTGCATTATATGCCGGTCACGTAATAGATATTAGTGAAAAAAGAAAACTGATGCTTACTGCTGTGGGTAGTTATTTAGTTGCAGTATTGCTATTGTTGGTGCTTTCCACCAAAATGAGCATAACACATTTTGGCAACCAAACAATAGTTTATTCTATTTATGCCATCATCTTTTGCACGGGCATTCTTCGCTCATTTGCAAGTCCAGTTTTCAATACCATTCTATCTACCACAGTACCTAAAACATTGTTGAAAAATGCAACAACCTGGAATCAAGGATCTTGGTTAGCAGCTTCAGTATTAGGTCATGCAAGCGTAGGTTTTTTAATAAAAGGGTTGGGCAATACAGGTGCATTGACTGTAATTGTATTATTAGTGGGAATTGGGTATTACTTTCTATTTCATCTTCCAAAGAAGCCAGCATTAAATGAGCGTGGAGAGAAAAAGACTTGGGAAAGCGTAAAAGAAGGACTTAGATATGTATTTGAAACAAAAGAAGTTTTAGGGGCGCTATCGCTAGATTTATTTGCCGTATTATTTGGTGGTGCTGTTGCAATGATACCCGTATTTGCAAAAGAAATATTACAATGCGGACCAATTGGATTTGGATGGTTGAATGCAGCATCCGATATAGGGTCGGTTTGTATCATTATTACCTTAGCATTTAATCCAATAAAACACCAACAAGGTAAAAAGCTGATGTACGTAATAGCAGGGTTTGGCGTATGTATTCTTGTGTTTGCTTTGTCAAAGCTATTTTGGTTATCATTTATGGCATTGTTAGTAAGTGGCATTTTAGATGGAATAAGTGTAGTGATAAGAGGAACTATTCTCCAATTAAAAACACCCGACAATATGCGAGGCAGGGTTATGAGTGTGAATAGTATGTTTATAAATAGTAGCAATGAATTGGGGCAATTTGAAAGTGGGGTAGCAGCAAAATTATTTGGTGTAATTCCTTCTGTAGTATTAGGAGGATGCATGACATTGTTGGTAGTAGGAGTTACTTGGTTTAGGGCGCCTGCATTAAGAAAAATGGAGTATTGAGGGGGGATGTATCCATCAAAATTGATTATCACCCTTCAAAATGAAAAAGCACCCCATCAAAATGAAAATATAGCCCATCAAAATAAAAAGCAGCCCATCAAAACGAAAAGCACCTTATAGAAGTTCATCGGATGCTTATCGAAATGAAAAAGCACCTTATAGAAACAGAAAAGCACCTTATAGAAGTTCATCGGATGCCTATCGAAATGAAAAAGCACCTTATAGAAACAGAAAA
>Ga0209188_1000509_pt1 | contig 37310 bp, 39 predicted proteins | sample C_130625_EF_Meta_FD_187307 | JGI IMG/M metagenome (GOLD analysis project Ga0209188, IMG submission 187307) | Freshwater microbial communities from Lake Croche, Canada to study carbon cycling - C_130625_EF_MetaG (SPAdes) (version 2) | ecosystem: Environmental > Aquatic > Freshwater > Lake...
AGCCAAGTTTTAGTGAAAAAACTCAACTAAAAAGAGGGGCTTTGGTTTTAAAAAATCCATCGCGCCAACGCAGCAGGAGCATCAAAGCGGCAATGGCCAGAAAAATCAGAAACGACCAATTGGCTATGGAGAAGCCCAGAAATGTCCAATCGACTTTGGTGCAATCGCCACCGCCTTTAAAAATGGTGGGCACCAGCCTTTGCAAAGGCAAATTTTCGACCATGCCATAAAAATCACGACCACAGGAGACTTCTTGTGGCGGATACCACTGCAGCCATGTTTGTCTGGCAGCCACAAAAGCGCCAAAGGCTGCTGTGAAGAAGACCAACCAACTCATGATGACAGTGCGAAAAGGTGAACGGACACTGAGGCCCAAAGCACACCAAACAATGACCCCGATCAAGGCATAGCGCTGAACGATGCACATGGGGCAAGGCACCAGGCCCAGTTCATTTTGCAAATAAACAATGCCAAAGGTCAGCATGCCAATACAGGCCACAGCCACAACGCCTAAACATCGGGATGCAGGAAATGACAAAAGGAAATTGAATTTCAAAAATTAGCTTTCAACAAATGCGCGCTCAATGACAAACTGGCCTGGCGTGCTGGTATTGCCTTCGACAAAACCCCGCTTCTCGCACAAGGCTTTCAGATCGCGCAACATTTCTGGACTGCCACAAATCATGACGCGGTCTTCCGCAGAATTTAGCGGGGGGATGTTTAAGTCTGTACTGATCTGTCCGCTCTCAAGCAAATCGGTCACGCGGCCTTGATGCACATAAGCCTCACGCGTGACAGTGGGATAGTAAAGAAGCTGCTTGGAAACCAATTCACCCAAGAATTCATTTTGAGGCAACTCTTGGGTAATGAAGTCGTGATAGGCCAATTCCTTCACTTCTCGAACACCATGCAACAACACAACTTGCTCAAATCGTTCATAAGTTTCGGGGTCACGAATGATGCTCATGAACGGGGCCAAGCCAGTGCCCGTGCCAATCAGGTACAAACGCTTGGCTGGGGTGAGGTAGTCAATGAGCAAAGTGCCTGTTGGTTTTCGCCCCACCACGATGGTGTCGCCCACTTGGATGTGTTGCAACTTGGACGTCAGGGGACCGTCTTGAACCTTGATGCTCAAAAATTCCAAATGCTCTTCATAATTGGCGCTGGCAATGCTGTAGGCGCGGAGCAAGGGTTTGCCATTGTCGCCCCGCAAACCAATCATGGTGAAGTGACCGTTGGAAAATCTGAGGGCTTGATCGCGGGTGGTGGTAAAGCTAAACAAACGGTCGGTCCAATGGTGGACGCTCAAAACTTTTTCTTCTAAAAATGCACTCATAAAACTTAGGGGAATTTAAACAAAACAAACCATTCTGAGGCTTATTCGTTGGTAATGGAAATACAATAATTTTATATCCCTATCGACATCCCATCTTAAGAAAAATCAAGGAACACCATGGCTCGAACCGTTCAATGCATCAAATTAGAAAAAGAAGCCGTTGGCTTGGACTTTCCGCCCTACCCTGGCGACTTGGGCAAACGCATCTGGGAAAGCGTCAGCAAAGAAGCCTGGGCCGCTTGGTTGAAACATCAAACCATGCTGGTGAATGAAAACCGATTGAATCTGGCCGATGCAAGGGCCAGACAATATTTGGCACGCCAAATGGAAAACCATTTCTTTGGCGCAGGCGCCGATGCAGCCCAAGGTTATGTTCCACCCCCCAGCGCTTAATTTTCACGCCACTCAATGGAAGCAGAGAAAAGCGAGCCAATCTACCTGGCACGCTTTGGACACGGCCTTTGAAAAAGGCCAATCTTTTGCAGACACCCTTCTAGCTTGGCGGTCAGATCCTTCGGCACCTGGCAAACTTTTCTTCACGGCATTCGCAGCTGAATCTCCTACAGAACTTGCGCCAGAATTGGCCGGTCATTGTTTTGGCCTGTTGCCGGGCGTCCACCGAATTTGGTTAGAGCAAGGCCAAGTCCAACTGACGCTTTGTATCGGCTCTGCGCCTCAGATCGGCAAAGAGATCAATGTTCCAGCAGACAGCATTTGTGTGGATGTGCTCGAGAGATGGGGTGTCAAGCTTATCGCCCGGTGGTGCAAACTGGGCAGTCAAGTTCAGTGGCGAGGGTGCAACATCGACGCATTTTCGGAATTAAAAAGTGCAGGATTTCAACTCAACATTCAACCCAACACATGCCGCTATTGGCCTCAATGGACGCAACTGAAAACGGCTCCTGCCGTTCAACCAAGCAGTGCCATTGTCATTGGTGCTGGCTTGGCTGGTTCGGCGCTTGCTTACAGTCTGGCAGAAAGAGGATGGTCAGTCCTGGTCATGGACCAAGGTCAAGCCCTCGGTGCTGGTGCTTCTGGCTTGCCAGCAGGTATTTTTGCCACCCATGTGTCACCCGACAACAATGTACTTTCTCGCATTACCAGAGACGGCGTTCGGGCAACTGTGCAGCGAGCTGCCCTGCTGCTACAAAGGGGCCAAGATTGGCAACTCTCGAATTTGTTAGAGCACAGATATGCAGGCAAGCGCGCATTGCCGGAAGGCCCTCAATGGCCCGCCGCAGGCCTTGAATGGAGCGCTAGCGCCACTGAGCACCAAAAGCAAACGGGCGGCCTGAAACCGGATACGCCGGCCCTCTGGCATCCTTTGTCGGGTTGGATCAAAACACAAGCCTTGGTCAGAGCGCAGCTGCATCATCCCAAAATCACAATTCAAACCAGCGTTTGTGCTGACAGTTTGGTGCGGCAAGACCATCAATGGGCTGTATTGGACCCAAACGGTCGGTGCATTGCGAAAAGTCAACATGTCATCTTGGCCAACGCACAAAATTGCCAAGCACTCCTCAACAGTGTGGAGCTTGACCCCCTTAAAAGCACAAGGGATCGCCCCGTTCTTCCCATGACACCTTTGCGTGGCCAAGTCACCTATGGGTTTATGGACCAACTGCCTTCCACCCTGCAAGATAAACTTCCAGCGTTTCCTGTCAACGGACACGGTAGTTTCATTGGCCAATTGCCCTTCAAAAAAGACAGCATTTCAAGGCCCCTCTGGATGATTGGTTCTAGTTTTCAAAGGCACGATCTCAGCACCCTGTGTCGCCCTGAAGACCAATTGAGCAACCTGAAGCAGTGGGCAGAACTGATGCCAGCGCTGCACGATGAAATTTTGACTGGCCTTGAGTTGTCGAAAACCGAAGCTTGGGCGGGCATTCGTTGTGCCTTGCCCGACCGACTACCCGCAGTAGGCGCTTTCAAAAACCCCTCATTCGAGGGCATTCATGTTTGCACTGGCATGGGCGCCAGAGGCCTCAGTTGGTCCGTGCTGTGCGGCGAACTGTTGGGCGCAAAACTCACACATGAGCCCTTGCCAATGGCAGCCTCGTTGGCCAAACTCATGGCTGCCGAGCGGTTTGGTTGAGCTTTATTGCAGGGCTGCTGCAGGCCTGCGGCTTTTCACATAGGCATCGCTTGGCTGGTAACTTTGACCCTCTGCATAGCGCCACTGCACCATGGTGCCCTGGTTGCCCCGAACATCAAGCTTGCCCACATAAGCGCCCATGGTGGACTGATGGTCTATGGCGCGAAACTCCGCAGGACCAAAAGGCGTGCTGAATTTCAAACCCCGCATGGCCTGCACCAACTTTTCATTGTCGGTACTGCCGGCTTTTTTGATGGCTGCAAAAATGGCTTGCATGGTGGCATAGCCCACAACCGAGCCGACTTTGGGGTTCTCTCTGAATTTCTTGTAATAGTTGGCAGCAAAAGAAGCATGTTCCTTCGTGTCAATTTGATCCCATGGATAGCCCGTCACAATCCAACCTTTGGGCGTCTCATCTTTTAAAACTTCCAAATATTCAGGCTCCCCTGACAGCAAAGACACCACTGGCACTTTGGGGAAAATGCCGCGTTGATTTCCCTCTCTGACCAACTTGGCCAGATCGGCACCAAAGGTCACATTGAAAATGGCATCGGGCTTGCTTTGCATCAGGGCACTGAGGCTGCTGCCAGCGTCTATCTTGCCAAGCGCTGGCCACTGCTCACCTACAAACTCCACATCGGGACGCTTGGCTTTCAAGAGTTCTTTGAAACTGGCGACGGCACTCTGACCGTATTCATAATTGGGGGCCAATGTTGCCCAACGTTTGGCTGGTAACTTGGCCGCTTCCTCCACCAACATCGCCGCTTGCATGTAAGTACTTGGACGCAGTCTGAAGGTGTATCTGTTGCCTTTGTCCCACACAATGGCATCGGTCAGTGGCTCACTGGCCACGAAGAGACGCTTGGATTTGGCGGCATGGTCAGACAATGCCAAACCCACATTGGACAAAAATCCACCCGCAAGCACATCCACTTTTTCTTGGCTTGTCAGCTCAATGGCGTGGCGCAAAGCGTCCTCAGGCTTACCGGCGTCGTCCCTCGCAATCACTTCAACTTTGCGTCCGAGCAATCCCCCTGCCGCATTGATTTCTTCAACAGCCAATTGCCAGCCTTGTTTGTAGGGTTGGGTAAATTGAGGAATGGCTGAATAGCTATTGATCTCTCCAATTTTGATGGGCATTTGGGCATGAGCGGTTACTGCACATGCCGCAAAACTTAACAACAAACGCACCAGACGCCACAGCCATGCCATCATTCCATACTCCTCAAAAATGAAACTGTATCAGCAAGCACCCTTGGGGAGCTTGAATTCCGCTCGCGAAAACGGGACATAAAATCAGTCATATGATCAATTTGCATATATGTAAAACGAATAAGTAGTTTGCTAATGCATAAAGAAGTCTTAAAGTTCAGTCCTTCGTTGGACAAGCCCAACCCTTTCCCTACCCAATTTCAAGAATGTACCAATACACAGAATTTGACCGCCAGTTTGTCAAACTGCGAGCAGCACAACACCGAGACCAACTCGAGCGTTGGCAAAAGGGCCAACTGTCCGATGAAGAGTTTCGTCCCTTGCGACTTCAAAACGGCTGGTACGTTCAGCGCTATGCCCCCATGCTTCGCGTGGCCGTGCCCTATGGCGAAATTTCCAGCAAACAACTCAGCGTTTTGGCCCAAATTGCCAACGAATTTGACCAGCCCGACAACGAACTTTTTGTCAAAGCCCAAGCCCAACAAGACTTGTTACCAGGCCAGTCTCCCCGCTTGATGAAGGGATACGGGCACTTCACCACGCGTCAAAACGTTCAGTTCAATTGGATACCTTTGGACAAATCGGCCGATGTGATGGACCTCCTGGCAACTGTAGACATGCACGGTATTCAGACCAGCGGCAATTGCATTCGCAACATCACCACCGATGAACTGGCTGGTGTAGCGGTAGACGAAGTGGTCGACCCTAGGCCTTATGCAGAAATATTGCGACAGTGGAGCAGTTTGCATCCTGAGTTCGCTTTCCTGCCTCGAAAGTTCAAAATTGCCCTCACAGGCGCCCACGAAGACCGTGCAGCCATTGGCTGGCACGACGTGGGATTGCAGTTGCTTAAAAATTCACACGGCGAAGTTGGCTTCAAAGTTTGGGTGGGCGGTGGCATGGGCCGCACGCCCATCATTGGCTCCTTGGTTCGTGAATTTCTGCCTTGGCAGCAAATCATGAATTACCTTGAAGCGGTTGTGCGTGTCTACAACCGCTGGGGCCGCCGAGACAACTTGTACAAAGCCCGTATCAAAATTTTGGTCAAGGCCGAGGGCCAGCGCTTCATTGATGAAGTCGAATGTGAATTCAACGACGTGGTCCACAAAGATGGTGGCCCGCACACCATTAGCCAAGCCGAGTTCGATCGCGTTGCCGCTTGCTTTGTAGAACCCAAAGCATCTCACACTGCCTCTTCATTGCGCAAAGACAACTCCCAAGAACCTGCCTTCCAACGTTGGCTCAAACAAAACGTGGTGGCTCACAAAAATCCAGCACTGCGAGCAGTCACACTGTCATTCAAGCGTTTGGGCTTGGCCCCAGGCGATGCAACCGCAGCGCAACTTGAAGCCTCTGCGCAATTGGTCACCCAATATTCACGCGGCGAAGCGCGAGTGACTCACGCACAAAATTTGGTCTTGCCATGGGTCGAAGAATCTCATCTTTATGACCTGTGGCAAGAAGCCAAGGCCTTGGGCTTGGCGACCCCCAACGTGGGCCTGCTGAACGACATGATTGCCTGCCCTGGCGGCGATTACTGCGCCTTGGCCAATGCGCGAGCCATTCCCGTAGCCGCAGCCATTTCTGAGCGCTACCAAGATTTGGATGAACTAGACGATTTGGGCCCCATTGACTTGCACATCAGTGGTTGCATCAACTCTTGCGGTCACCATCACAGCGGCCACATTGGCATCTTGGGCGTGGACAAAGACGGCAAAGAGTGGTACCAAGTCACCTTGGGTGGTTCTGATGGCGCATCAATTTCTGGCGCTGCTGCCGCAGGCAAAGTGGTCGGCCCCTCATTCTCTGCAGCCGAAGTACCCGAAGTGATTGAAGCGGTGATCAACAAGTACCTGGAGCTTCGATTGCCAACCGACCATGGTGCAAACGGACGGCACGAATATTTCATTGAAACCTTGCGCCGCGAGGGGCATGACAGCTTCAAAGTGGCCGCCAATTCTGCGCGTCACCCCGAAGCTTCTCTTGCTGAAGGCGCCGACTGACCATGATGAAAATTCTTTCTTTCAACGAACACGCAGACACTGCCGCAGACGCTAGCGTCATTCGCTTGAGCAACGATGCTGATCCTCGCAGCCTTCACCTAGAAGGCGTGAAACGCATTGATTTGCACTTTCCCAAATTCACCGATGGACGCGCTTACAGCCAGGCTTTTTTACTGCGGCGCCGCCTTGGTTTTCAAGGTGAAATTAGAGCGACAGGTGATGTCCTGATTGACCAACTGGTCGCCATGGCCCGCACTGGCTTTGATGTGGCGGTATTGCGCGCCGGACTTGACGCCACTGCAGCACAACGACAGTTTGATCGCTTTCCTGCTTTCTACCAAGGCTCTGCTGTAGACACGCAACCTTTGTTTGCCAAGGCCCCGGCATGACCGTCTCATCTCTCAAGCTTGACCCTGCAAGCACGCAGCACAATGCCATCACGTTGAATGCCAACCCCAGTCCCGAATATGACGCCAAAGTAGCACAGGCTTTGGCATTGCTCAAACAAGCTGTGGCCGATTTCAGCCCTGTCACGCAAGCCTCAAGTTTGGGCGCAGAAGATGTGGTCATCACTCACCTGATCAACCGCCATGCCCTCAGCATTCCAGTTTTTGTTTTAGAAACCGGTGCACTTCACCGCGAGACATTGGCCTTGCTCGAACGCACTCAAGCACATGCCAGCGTGCCTGTGAATGTGTACCGTCCTGCCGCTGACAAAGTCATTGCATTTGTCAAAACAAATGGCCAAGACGCCATGTACCAAAGCCTTGAACTGCGCAAAGCGTGTTGCAATGTGCGCAAACTGGAGCCTCTGGCGCAGGCTCTCAAAGGTCAACGTGCATGGGTGACGGGTTTGCGCCGCGAACAGTCAAGCAATCGTGCAGAGGTTCCCTTGATTGACCGTGCCGAAGAAGCCACCCAAGGGCAAATCAAACTCAACCCCTTGGCCAATTGGACCTGGGGAGATGTGTGGCACTACATTGCCTTGAACAGCGTGGACTACAACCCATTGCACGATCAGTTTTTTCCCAGCATTGGCTGCGCGCCTTGCACCCGCGCCATCAGCTTGGGTGAAGAGTTTCGCGCTGGGCGCTGGTGGTGGGAAGACGAAGCAGCCAAAGAATGCGGCTTGCACGCTCAGAAATAAAGTTCATTCCAAAAGAACCCCGAAAAAAATCATGAACGCACGAACCGAACCCGAACTGTTGCACCACCTTAGCAACGCACACCTTGATGCCCTCGAAGAAGAAACCATCTTCATCTTGCGCGAAGTGGCGGCCGCCTTTGAGCGCCCCACATTGCTCTTCTCAGGCGGAAAAGATTCATTGGTGATGCTCAAGTGCGCCGAAAAAGCCTTTGTTGACAAGCAAAAAGGGGGGCGCATTCCTTACCCCTTGCTGATGATTGACACAGGACATAACTTCAAAGAAGTGATCGACTTCCGTGATTTTCGAGCCCATGAATTAGGCGCTGAACTCATCGTGCGCAGTGTGGAAGACTCCATGAAGCGTGGAACTGTGCGCTTGGCTCATGCAGGCGAATCACGCAACGTTCACCAGTCGGTGACCTTGTTGGAAGCGATTGAAGAGTTTAAGTTTGATGCGCTCATTGGTGGGGCACGTCGCGATGAGGAAAAAGCCCGCGCCAAGGAACGTATTTTCAGCCACCGTGACACTTTTGGTCAATGGCAACCTAAATCACAACGACCCGAGTTGTGGTCTTTGTTCAACACCAAACTGCAACCCAACGAACACTTTCGCGTGTTTCCTATTTCCAATTGGACTGAACTTGATGTGTGGCAATACATTGCACGTGAAAACATTGCGCTGCCCTCCATTTACTACACGCACAAACGCAAAGTGGTCGATCGCAAAGGCCTGTTGGTTCCAGTGACAGACCTCACGCCCCCCAAAGATGGCGAAACGATTCTTGTCAAAGATGTTCGTTTCAGAACCGTTGGCGACATCACCTGCACCTGCCCAGTAGAGAGCACTGCGGCCACCCCTGAAGAAATTGTGATTGAAACCTTGGCCGCTGATGTGAGCGAACGCGGCGCTACGCGCATGGACGACAAGACCTCGGAAGCCTCCATGGAGAAGCGCAAAAAAGACGGATATTTTTAATGAACACGACAGACACCATCGCCACTCACCAAACTGCTTTACCCCTGTTTGAACACAACGCCAATGCCTTGAAATTCATCACCTGTGGTTCGGTAGACGACGGCAAAAGCACGCTCATTGGCCGCTTGTTGGTAGACACCAAAGCCGTGCTGCAAGACCACTTGGCCGGCGTCCAGCGCCAAGGCGAAACCGATTTGGCCTTACTCACAGACGGCCTGTCGGCCGAACGCGAGCAAGGCATCACCATTGATGTGGCATACCGCTACTTCAACACCGAAGCACGCAAATTCATCATTGGCGATGCGCCGGGCCACGAGCAATACACCCGCAACATGGTCACAGCGGCTTCCAGCGCCGATGCCGCAGTGGTCTTGGTCGATGCCACCAAGTTAGATTGGAAGGACGCCAAGCTGAACTTGTTGCCCCAAACTCGACGTCACAGTTTGCTACTCAAACTTTTACGGGTACCTTCTGTGGTCTTTGCCATCAACAAACTAGATGCCGTTGAAAACGCAACAGTCGCATACCATCACATTCAGGGCGCATTGGCCAAATTTGCGAGCGATGCCGATATCCATGTGAAGGCATGGGTGCCTATTTCTGCGCTCAAGGGTTGGAACGTGGTAGACACTCAGGCTGACTGGTGCGGCTACGCTGGCCCCAGCCTTTTACAAATACTAGAAACGCTGCCCAGCACCCCTGCGGAGAACGATGTACCCATGAGCTTTCCTGTTCAGTGGGTCGAAAAATTTCATGACTCCAATGTGACGCATCAAGGCCGCCGCGTATTTTGGGGTCGTGTGGCCACAGGCACATTGCACGAAGGCCAAAGCGTCAAAGTATTCCCTAGCGGCCAAAATGCAACAGTTGCTCAGGTTTTGTCGGCCACACGCCAAGAAAAAACCAACATCACGGGCCAAAGCGCTGGTTTGGTTTTAGACCGCGAAGTAGATGTATCAAGGGGCGATTGGGTTGTGGCGGCAGACTCCGGATTAGAAGGTCAGCGCCAAATTGACGCCACCATCGCTTGGATGGACGATGAGCCCTTGGTCGCTGGCCGCCTTTACTGGGCATTGCATGGCCACCGATGGGTGAAGGCCAAGGTGCAACGCATTGTGCACCGCTTGAACATCAACACCTTGGCCGAAGAAGAAGCCACTGAGCTGCCTGCCAACACAGTGGGCCATGTCAGTTTGGCCTTTCAGGAACCCCTGATTTCGCTGCCTTTTACAAGATCTCGCATTTTGGGTGCCCTGATTTTGGTTGACACGGCCAGTCACAAGACCTCAGGCGCAGTGTTGGTGAATTAATTCACCGCCCTTAACTGCTTTAAAATGCCAACCTTTCGGGCAATTTCGCTCGTTTAACGCTTTAGCCCTAGCAAACTGTCATGACCCACGTTGTTTCTGAATCCTGTATCCGCTGCAAATACACCGACTGTGTGGATGTCTGCCCCGTCGATTGTTTCCGAGAAGGCCCCAACTTCCTGACCATTGATCCCGACGAGTGCATTGACTGCGCGGTGTGCATTCCCGAATGCCCCGTCAACGCCATCTACGCCGAAGAAGACTTGCCTGCAGACCAAGTACACATGACCAAGCTCAATGCCGAATTGGCTTTGCTGCCCACTTGGAAAAGCATCACCAAGCGCAAAATTCCCATGCCCGATGCAGACGATTGGAAAGACAAGACGGGCAAACTGAGTGAGTTGATACGTTGATTGAAACCGAAGCCCTGATCATTGGTGCAGGCCCTGTGGGACTGTTCCAAGCATTTCAACTGGGGCTTCAAGACATCCGATGTCACGTGGTCGATTCACTGCCCCAAGCGGGGGGCCAGTGTGTAGAGCTCTACGCCCACAAACCCATCTACGATATTCCAGGCATTCCGCTTTGCACGGGTCAAGAACTCATTGACAAGTTGCAACTGCAAATCAAACCCTTTGCCCCGGCGTTTCACCTTGAGGAATTGGTGAGTGAACTGCACGCCACTGAAGATGGCCGGTGGCATGTCCAAACCAACAAAGGGACCCAATTTAAAGCGGCCACCGTGTTCATTGCAGCAGGTGTCGGCGCCTTTGTGAAGCGCGGATTGAGCTTGCCTGGCTTTAATGAATTAATGGGCAAGCATATTTTTCATGAGGCGCCGAACAGTTCTGCCTTCAAGGGCAAACACTTGTTGGTGTTGGGGGACAGCGACGCTGCACTCCAAGCCTGTCAACAATGGATGCAGGGCCCTGAAGCAGCTGCCAGCGTGACACTGGTTCACCGACGCAACCATTTTCAAGCGGATCCCCAAGCGGTCGATGCCATGCGTCTCGCCTGCGAAATGAAATCCATGCGCTTTGTGGTGGGCCAGCCCACGGGATTGATCCATGCTGAGGGCGTCTTGTCAGGGCTCGAGCTGATGAATGCTGAGGGCGAATCAGACATATTGCAAGTCGATTCGATACTTTTATGCTTGGGCCTCTCCCCGAAGCTGGGTCCTCTTGGCCATTGGGGCTTGGCCATGGAGCGTAAGCAATTGCCCGTGAACACCGAATCCTTCGCCACCGAAGCATCTGGCATTTTTGCAGTGGGCGACATCAACACCTACCCAGGCAAAAAGAAACTGATCTTGTGTGGGTTTCATGAGGCCACTTTGGCCGCATTTGGTGCTTCGGCTCTGCTTCGGCCCGAGCAAAAAACCCCACTTCAATACACCACCACTTCCACGCATCTGCACAAACTCTTGGGCTTGTCGTAGAATCCAACCCGTGCATGCAATTTAAATTTGCGGGCACAAACGCTAGGGGTGTTTTGGTTGCAAAGCCAAGACTGAGAAAGTCCCTTTGAACCTGATTGAGGTAATCCTCGCGCAGGGAAGCTTGTCTAAGCAACGTGGCAAACACTCATTTGCCTTTCTTCGTTGATTGATTCAGCCGACCTGCCATTACGTTGAAGGAAAACGCAATGGCACACCATTTGCCAAAACAAACTTGCCTGAGCTTGATGCTTTGTAGTGCTTTGGCATTCGCCCAAACAGAGACGGTACTGGTCACCAGCCCCGCATCACAACAACTGAGCGGCTTTGAAAATCTCAGCTTGCGTGAGGCGCCTTTTAGCGCTTCCAACATTGACAATGCCACACTGCGTGACTTAGGCGCACAAAGAATTTCAGATGCCTTGCGCTTAGATTCCTCCGTGACCGACAGCTACAACTCCCCTGCCTATTGGGACATATTGAGTGTGCGCGGTTTTACGTTGGACAACCGATACAACTACCGCCGCGAAGGCTTGCCCATCAATGCCGAAACCATGATTGCCATGGACAACAAAGAACGCATTGAACTGTTCAAAGGGACCAGCGGTATTCAAGCCGGGACCAGTGCGCCTGGTGGCATGGCCAACTACGTGGTCAAGCGCCCGCCCAACTCAGTCGACAACAGCATTCGAAGCCTCACCCTGAGTTACGGCAACGGCAACAATACTTCCAGCGCTTTAGACTTAGGCGGCCGGTTTGGGGAAAACAACGCATTTGGATATCGCTTGAATGCTGCCTACGAAGACCTCAACCCCTTCATACAAAATGCAAAAGGCCACCGGCAACTTCTGGCATTGGCCATGGACTGGCGCCTCAACTCAAACACACGTTTGGAATGGGAAATTGAAAATAGCACGCGTCAGCAAATGGGCGTCAATGCGGCCAGCCTGATTGGGAATATCTTGCCATCTCCAAGTTACGCCCGCAACAACTTCAGCAAACAAGCATGGTCTGTTCCTGAGGTGTTTGAAGGTCTCACCGGAAGCCTTCGCCTGAAACAACGCTTAGAAAACGGTTGGCTGTGGACCACGCAATATGGCTTACAACGCCTGAAAACAGACGACCGTCTGAGCTACGCGTATGGCTGTTATGCAGAAGGTAACTACGACCGCTTTTGCAGCGACAAAACTTTTGACCTGTACGACTACCGCAGTAACAACGAACGGCGCATCAACGATGCTTTGCAAACAGAAATGAGTGGACAAGTTCAACTGGCAGGCTTGCAGCACGACATGAGCTTTTCTTGGTTAAGACAACGTCAAATTGACAAGCTTTCAGCCATGCAGGCTTACAACTATGCAGGCATGGGCAGCTTAAGTGGCCTGAGCGACAGCGCTGCAGATCCAACGCCCCATGACCTGAATACCAACAGACAAGAACATGCCACTGAGGTCAGTTTCAAAGACCGAATTCGTGTTCATCGTTTTGCAGACTTGTGGCTTGGCTTGCGCACAAGCCATATTGAGAGAGACAGCCAAAGAACAGATGGCAGCGACGCCACACACGACGACAGAACTTTCACCACACCTTGGCTGGCTTTCAGCCACCAGTTGCCATTCAATTCTTTAGGCTACTTCAGTTATGGCCAAGGCATAGAAGCTCAAGTCACGCCCAATCGCATTCGCTATACCAACGCAGGCGTTGCATTGCCATCAGCGAAGAGCACACAAAAAGAATGGGGTGTGAAGGGAGCGCAAGGACCGTGGCTTTGGAACGCAGCCTTGTTCGACATCACACGACCTGTCTGGGGTGATCAAGGTGCTTGTGAAGAAGCCAATTCGTGTACACGCAAGCTGGATGGCTTAGCCCAACACAAAGGATTGGAATTTGGCATGGGCTATCGCAGCTCTCTATGGAAGTTAGACACAGCCGCCACTTGGTTAAATGCAAAGCGCTTAGAAGTTTTGATTGACCCTACTCAAAACGGACAACATCCTTTAAATGTGCCTGCTTTGGTGGTACGTGCTGCCGCTGAATACCGCTGGTTACAAGTGCCGGGATTACGGACTTCATTGCGCCTGAGCCATGAAGGCACGCGCGACTTGATGGAAGGCGGTGCCATGACCTTACCAGCTTGGACCACAGCCGATTTGGCAGCGCATTACAGCACCAAGATTGCAAGCCAAGACACTGATTGGACCCTCGCCTTAGAGAACGCGACCAACAAAGCATACTGGCGAGAATCTCCCAAGCAGTTTGGTCATTACTATCTTTATGCAGGTGCACCCCGTACCCTGCGACTGACAGTGCGAACGCTTTTCTAAAATCGCTTTTTTCTGCAAAAACCATATTATTTTTTTGCTACAATGCGAGGCTTAGCGAAAAACGCAGACGCTCTTTGTCGTAAAGACTCTGATTTTTTTGTGTACTTTTTGCTTGCAACCGAATATTCCTCGATAGCTCAGTCGGTAGAGCGCCGGACTGTTAATCCGTAGGTCCCTGGTTCGAGCCCAGGTCGAGGAGCCATATTTCAGTAGCTTCGCAGGTAAGGAGATACTCACATGATGCCACGATTGTGTGAATTTTGTGCGAATGCAGAATGCGAAGGGCTTAAAACACCATCCAACACACTCGCACTTTGCGCCAAATGCTCAACAGACATATGTGCGTACCTCTGTACCATCACAGCTGACTTCCAGCCCCCCATCTCTTGGATTACATCCAAACCTACCTTGCCGCTTTGCCTCAACCACGAAGCCCATGTGTGCCTAAGATCGTGCCACCTGAAGTTCTCTATCCCAGAGTCCCTTAAAGCCTTCTTCCACATCTTAGAGGGAATGGATGGAATCCTTCCCCCCGTGCTGCTCGGAAAAACCCACTCATCACTAGCACCCAACTGACCCCTGACCACATCCGTTGCTGAAGAATTCAAAGCCACAGAAAACGGCTTGCCATTCTTCATCAAGGTACTGGGGAACGTCACCGTTCTCCTCGCAAGGTTTACGAACTCCCACCTCAAGCCCCCCACGTTACCGAACCTCAAGCCCGTGCTAACCGCAAAGAGCGCCATCTGGTTATAGGGACTAGGCAACGCCTTGTGCAGTCTCTCAAACTCATGCGGCTCCAAGAACCTCACGATCTCATTGTTCTCAGTAAAGCCCCTGAACAACGGTCTCGTCTCCAACCACAAGTACTCGGCATGCGCGGCGTTGATCACGCTGCGAAGAAGAGCCAGCTTCCTGTTAACCGTGTTCTTTGAAATCACACGCTCAACGTTCACCGATCTCTTGTGCTTCCTGCCAACCTCGGCATCCCGAATCTTGCTCACCGCGTCTGGCGTAATCTGATCCAGATACACAACCCCTGCCCGAGCAAACTCCTCAGTCCAAAAAGCGGCGTACCTTGTATCGTCAATGTACGACTTCTTGTTCTCGTGCTCACCCAGCCAGCGCTTGAGCGTCTCGCACCATGTACGCCTGACTTTTTCGCCCACCACAGAGTGCCGCCAAGCAGCAGCTTTAACCTTGTCGTGGTACTCCTGTGCCTGACGCTCGTCTTTGGTTTTGCAGGAGCCCCGATAAGGTTTCCCGTTCAACACAAACTCGTAGTGCCAGACCCTGCCCCTTAGTTTTATTGTCATAGATATCCTTATCTACGCACCAACAAACCAAGCTTTGCGCTAAATAGTATAGCGCCGCTTTGTCAGCAGTGTGGTGATCACAACCAACCTGAACTTCTCTGAATGGGCCAATGTGTTTGGAGACGCCAAGATGACCACAGCACTTCTAGACCGCCTGACGCATCGCTGTCACATTGTTGAAACCGGCAATGAGAGTTGGCGCTTCAAGCAGTCCCAAGCGAGCAATCAAAACTCAAAGAAATTAAAAGGGAAAGGAGCAAAAAACGCAGAACAGTTAAACTTATCCACAACCGACTAAGCCAAATTATTTAAAACCCGGTGGCTCAATATTGGTTGCAAATAGTGGCTCACTTTGCGTTGCCATTCAACAGTCAACCATTTCAATTCAAAATTAAACGCCAAAAGCCATAGCGGACAAATCGTCACGGCGCACTTCGTCTTTTCGCCACTCTGTTGCCAATTTGTGCAGATCATGTATCAAGACCAAGGCATTGAAGTCGCGGTTATTTTCAATCACTTGCATCAGGCGCTTAGGACCAAAGGCTATGCAGTTGGGGCCACCGGGTTGGTCCAAGATGCCGTCGGACACCATGGTGAAGAGTTTGTAGTCGTCCAAAGAAATTTCATATTCTTCCAAGGGCTCGTAGGGTTGGCTGCCGGGGTAGCCCAGAGCTTGACGCTCGCCAGGCACTCGCAACACGCCTGTGGTGCTTGATTTGGGTGTGACAAAACAATTGGTACGCGCGCCAGAGAAAATAACTTTGTTGTTGGCCAAATCCACTTTGCATAAACCAGCGTCAAAACCGTCGTTAGATTCGGCGTTTTCTTTGTCTTGGTTCAATGCCGCACGAATGATGTTGCCCAGCTTGGCCAAGGCAGCACCAGGGTTGATGTTTTCGTTTTCTGAGTAAATGCGGTTTAAGTTACTGATCACCAACATCGACATCAAGGCGCCGGGTACGCCGTGGCCAGTGCAGTCAATCAGGCCCAAGGTAAAAAAGTCCTTGTTGTTTTCTTCGCTGCGCCAGTAAATGTCACCACCCACAATGTCTCGGGGCTCCCAGATTACATCGATGGTGCTGAGCTTGTCGTGCAGCAACTTCTTGTGGGGCAACAAGCCACCTTGAATGCGGCTGGCATATTTCACGCTGTCGGTCATTTCTTCGTTGAGTTTGGCCAATTCGCGGGCACGCAAATTGTTAATCTCCACCAAATAGTTCAGGGTGTCGGTGTTCACGCCCACGCCTGCATAGTGGCCATCACGGGTCACTATGAAACCGCCCTTACTTAATGAATATCCTTCATTTAGCAATTGGTTGGCCACCAAGTCGATGGGCACGGTTTCTTCAAAGTGCATGTAGCGGTCTTGCATCAAGGCGCGAACAGTTTTGTTTTGCATGACAGCATAATGCAATGGGTTGGAGGCCAACATTAATGCGGCGTTCTTGTCAATCAAGCCGACGGGGTCTCCTGATTCGTCCGTGACTGGCACGACAAGCACATTGGAATCTTTGCGCAAAGCTTCAATCACGTTGCCGCATTTTTCGGATTCACTGACAGACCATTGCTCTCGGCAAATAGTGCTAACTGTTTTCTCAATCATGGTGATTTCCTTCAAGTTTGTTGGTCATATATTTCAATTCTTGAATCAATGCCAATCTTTCAGGCATGGTCAGTTGTGCACTGTTGATTCGAAGAGGTTCTTGGTTGGGCAGTGAGAGCTCGAGGGTCTCTTCTCTAATCTCATTGTCGTCAATCAAGCGTTTGACGGCATAAGTTTTAACGGGGCGCAAAATACCTTTGAGAGTCAAAACTTCTCTGGGCTCAGCCTCCACATGGTCTTTGACCAAGGCGTATGTTTCATACGACATCAACACACCGCCAGCTTCGCACTTACTTTCAATGCGAGCTGCCAAGTTCACCTCCCCCCCAATGATGGTGTAAGCCATTCGATCGGAGCAACCAAAATTTCCAACATTGCACCATCCGGTGTTAATGCCTATGCGAGTTGTAAAGGGGTATTCGAGGCCTTCGCTTTTCCACTCAGCATTCAATTCAAAGAGCTTGGCTTGCATCTCAACGGCCATGCGCACACAGGCCAAAGCGTCTTCAGCTTCTCCCTTGCTTTCGGGGTCCCCAAAGAAGATCATCATGGCATCGCCAATGAACTTGTCGATGGTTGCGCCATGTTTGGCAGCAATTTCAGACAATGCAGAAAAGTAGCGGTTGATGTAAATGGTGAGGCTCTCTGGCTGCAAGATGGACGAAATATTGGTGAAGCCTTGAATGTCAGAGAAAAAGACAGTCAGCAGTTTCCTTTGCGTCTTGATTTCTTGCGTGCCATCACTTGAAAAGATTGACTTGTAAATTTGCGTGGGCAAGTATTTTGCAAGTCGATTGGCAATGCCTTGAATTTTCTCTTGTTCTTTGGAGAGCTGATTAGAAATAGCTTGCAGCCGGCTTTCGTTTTTGTCACTGATGCGCATGAGACGCAACAAGCTCTTTTGAAGCTGTACATACGAATCTGTGAGTTGCACCAAATGATCAGCGTCTACTTTGCCGTCTGATTCCTCGGCAATTTGTTTGTACTTCGAAATGATTTCGTCTTCTTTGGAACCAACAGAGGTATTCATTTCGAAGCCTGGGTGCAATGAAAGTAATTAGGGAATGCTGACTAGCTTGAATTCTGCTTGGTTTAATTCTTCAGAAAACTCTTCTCCGAGTTCGCGCATATTGTCATCGTCTTTGGTAAAGTGCCACTCGATGGTCATTTTGTTGCCCCGCACCGCAGCCTCTTCAATGACCAAGAACAAGTCGAGCAACACTTTGGCAGAAGACGAATTGAAATATTTCAATTTGAATTGACTTACAACATTTTCGGGATGGTCCATGCCTAAGAATTTGTGCAGTGTGGACATAGGTTCATCATAAAACTTCTTTGTGTCCTCTGGGTATGACTCGCCTTCAAGCACGATACGGTAGCTTTTGGTGTTGAGCATCAAAAATGGAGTTCTAGGGGTGGCTTGGATTTCAAAATTCATGATCGTTCTTTCAGAAGTGTGCCTCAAAACAGAAAAAATCAAATTGGTCGGTAACGTTTTTGATGATGTCGTATTCCCAATTGCCGTTGGCTTCACGGGCAATTGAAATGAATCCAACGCCAGCACCTTTTGAGCCCTCGGGGGGGCCGTTTCTCAACTGTTCACGCATCATGCTGCCCAGTTGTTTTTTGTCTAAGCCCTTGATGGAATCAAGGCTTGTGGACAACTTTTCGTAATCTTTGGAGTGAATCATGTTGCAGCAGGCAATGAAGCGCGTACCATCGGGATATTCGCCAATGGTGACCATGCCATAGGGCAAACTTTCGTGTTCGGCTAAAGGATCCGCATCGCCTGGTTGTTCGCTTTCAGGGGGCGATTTTTCGGCTGAATAACGAATCACGTTTTGCACTTGTTCTACAAATGCAGAAAACAAGCCACGTGATATCTTGACGTCTGTTTTGTCGATCACCAATTTAGTACGCAAAGCATTGCCAATTCCCGTCAAGATGTCTTCGTTTAAAAATCCGCTATAAGAAAAAACAATTCCTCGATTGTCGAGTTCTTTTCTGAAACTCAGGTGTGAGCTTCCCTTAAGACGCTTTGGCATGTTTGTCATTTCTAGTCCTCGCATTAAGGATTCTTTCCAATTTGATTTAGTTAAAATTACCGGACTCAAACATGGGCTTCGAAGCAAAAGAAGTCAAATTCTGCTGAAGCGTCGCGGACAATGTCGTATTCCCAATTGCCGTTGGCTTCACGTGCAATAGAAATAAATCCAACGCCTGCGCCTTTGGAGCCTTGAGGTGGACCGTTTTTCAATTGCTCGCGCATCATGGCGCCCAATTGTTTGCGGTCGAGGCCGCGAATTGATTCAAGCTGGGCAGTGAGTTTTTCAGTATCGGTGTTGCGAATCATGTTGCAGCAAGCCACAAATCTCGTGCCATCGGGATATTCACCAATGGTCACCATGCCGTAGGGCAAGGTTTCGTTTTCGTGCACATTTTCTTCGCCATCTTCTTGAAGGTTTTCTTCTTCGATGATGGCGTTGGTTTCTGCCGAATAGCGTATAACGTTTTGAACTTGCTCCACGAACGCAGAGAAAATGCCGCGTGACACTTTGACGTCGGTTTTGTCGATGCTCAATTTGGTGCGCAAGGCGTTACCGATGCCGCTCAAAATGTCTTCGTTTAAGAAGCCGCAGTAGGAAAAGACAATACCGCGCTTCACGAGTTCTTCACGGAAGCTGAGGTAAGAGTGCCCATTAAGGCGTTTGTTGGCTTGTGTCATGGATGGGTGTAAGTTGGAGCTAAGGAGCCGGGCAATGTGGCAAAACAATGCGTAGAAAAGAATTAGTTGAAAAAAATTTCATTAACATCATATGTTTGTAACCTTAAAATTTGAAGATTTAATGACATTCAATTTGGTTGCATGGAATATAAATTCAATGTTTAGAATATATGTATTGATCACAAATCATGGGTGAATGATCAGACCCACGTACCCAAAGAAGGCTTAGGAATGTCAAGCAACGGACCCGTTTTCTCAGTTGATAACGAAAAACTAAACAAGTTCGGCGTCAACTTTTTGGACTCTCGAGAAGGGATGAAGGCCATTCAATCTGGACAGTTCAAGGGAGAAGAGCGGCTTTATGTTTCTATGCTCAGCACGCCCTTGCTCAACACCACCATGTATCTGCCCCACAAGGAGTTGGTTCGTGCGGGCCAGCAATTTGAAGAAGGTTTTTTAATTGTGAGTGGCGAAGTTCAAATTACTCACAAAAACAAAACCTACACGGTCGGTCCAGGTGCTGTGCTGGGTTTGTCTGAAGGCATAGTGGGCTTGCCATCACGCTATACCGCAGTTGCCGCCACGGCGATCCAAATCAAAATTATTGATTTCCACAAAGTGGACTCCATCATCAACTTATTGCCTGCTGAAATAAGAGCCATTTTGGCCACCATCATCAAGCGTATCCTGACGCCATAAGAGGTTTACATTGAGCGATTTCAAAACCGAAACATTTGAAGCGGGTCAGTTCATCTGCAAGATCGGTGATCAAGCCACGCATCTCTATTTTTTACAACAAGGCACTGTTGAGTTGGTCAGTGCTTCGGGTGATGCTTTTGCCGTCATTCCAGTAGGCCAGTCATTTGGCGAGGCCGCCATTTTGAAGGGTGGCATTCGTGCTGCGTCCATTCGTGCCCAAACAGATGCTGTTTGCAAAGTGATTGGCAACGATCAAGCCCGCGAATTACTGATCAGTTATTCACCTTTGCTCGTGGTCATTATGGAAGGCTTGTTGTTGCAACAAGCCATGGCCAACGCCATTAAATACCTCAAGTAAAAAGCCGAAGCTGATATGTGTCGCAGTGTTACATTTTGTTACATCAAGCTATAAAGGGTAAGGGCAATGCAGTCAACTTCCTTGAATGGCTTTTTAGTTTGCAACGATCAAAATTGGTTGCAATGTCTTGAAAATTCATATGCAGCGCTCCGAACGTCTTGGCAGGGCGAGTGGGTAGGCCTGCCAACAGTTTTGGCGCACTGTATTCAGTTCTTGGCGCTGAACGAATCAAAGGGCTCCGAGGCAAGTATGCAAATGCTCAAGGCTGCAGAGTGCGTTGCACAAACCATCGAAGCCTCATTTGCCAACGATGGCATTGAGTCAGAGCCTCTGTATCACAACAGGCTTCACTTTGCCGATGCGCTGGCCACCATCAGCTTGCAAATTGCCATTCAGTCACACCTCTCAAATCAAAGCCATCCTGAGTGGACCGCTTGTGCCTTGTTGGCGTGTATTGCTCACGACTTGGGGCACAATGGCCGCATCAATCAATTTGAATCAGAGCTCGAGAAGCATTCGGTGCAGCTGTTGCGACCCATCTTGGATGCATGTGGCGTAGAAGGCGTTTGGCGCGAGTGGACAGAGCTTTGTATTATTCGATCCGACTTTGCTCTCGTTCAACAAAACAATGCGGCTGTTAAAGGCACTGAATTTGATTGGAATTTGAATTGGCTCATTGTGTTCTTGAATGAGTCCGATGTGATGGCCAGCGCCTCCTCTCAATTTGGTACCAGCATGGGTGAGGCATTGGCGCTAGAGTGGGAGAAGATTGATTTTGTGGACCACAAAACAGTTGCCACACCCGCAGGCCGCAAGGGCTTTTTAAAAATCTTGACCTTCTCTTCACCGGCCTCACATGCGCTGGGCATACAAGCCGCCATTGCCAAAGAAATCAACTCTATCCGATAGTTGCGCTTTAAAGAGTTGTTGCTTGGCAAATCGACCAAGAAATGAAGGCTCAAAAATTACCAGTGATGGCCTTCGCTATCAGTCGAAAGAAGGCGGGTCTCTTTTAAGCGAATCCAGTCCTATTGGCTTGTTAAAAAGCACTTTTGCTGTGATCTCTTAAAGCCAGCTGCACCTGAATCCTTGCCATCTCAGCGATGCCCAAACTTGGCAACACGTTGGCAACCAGATGCGCGATAGCTTCGTTGAGGATCACTTGCCGCCTAATAGGTATACGGGCAGTGCTGAAGTCTTTAAGGTATTCGTCGATTTCGTAAGCCGCTTTGCCCAGTTGAAAGCTGGCGTGCCGCAGGCACTTCTTAGCTTCATCCCTAACCCGTTTAGCCTCTTGAGCTCTTAGCTCGGCCATTTCTTCATCTTCATTCATTGCCAGCGCCTCATTAGTTCCCGTGACAACAGTTTTGCTTCAAAATCCGAAATGGGCAACCGAAACATTGAATCTAATGGGTGGAATTTTTCGAGCGCCTTTTATGGAGTCGAACCAAGCAACTTTCATCGTTACACGTTTGGTTGCACGCCGCGAATATAGTCGTTTAACTATATGATTTTATTGGGTTAATTTACAGCTGCCTACGCTGTTAATCCGTAGGTCCCTGGTTCGAGCCCAGGTCGAGGAGCCACTCTAAAAAGCACTGATTTACTCAGTGCTTTTTTCTTTTCTGGACAGTTTTCTGTCACCCAACGAGCCAGGGAGCGACTGATAGCTTGTTGTTATTACACGTGTATTGCACGGCAAATGCAATTTTAAGTCAAGCAACTCGAACAACTCCGCCCTTATGAGTTCGAGCGGCAGCGTCAGACTGCGCTTTAAAAGTGTCTAGAGCTTTAAGTGAATGCCAACCAAGCCAAGTAAAGCGTGTTCAGTCTCCAGTACACCGCTGCATTGCTGAGGATTGAGGCTCCTAAGGACGCCACGGGAGAACCCTCTTTCATACAACGATTGGCCAAACTCTTTGGCTAATGCTTCTATTGATATAACTGACATGTCCATTGGCAACCTCCTTTTGGGATGAGCAACTTTCAAGAAATCAGAAATTTGAATTTAAATAGTCTAAAGACTATTTAAATTCATGGTGAGTTTGTAGTCATTATTTGTGTCAAATCAGTGACCGTAAATAAGGCGTTCAAACTTCATATCCTTAATGCAATAGACTGCATTCAATTTCCAATCCATTAATGGAGGTCACGATGTGCAGATGGGTTGCTTATGCAGGTCCAGAAATTTATCTTGAAGACCTTGTCTTTCACCAAGAACACTCGATAGTGAGTCAAAGCCTTGCAGCTAACCAATCTAGCTGGGTCACCAATGGCGATGGATTTGGTGTTGCTTGGTACACCCAGCGTACCACGCCTGGACTTTTTAAAGATGTACTGCCCGCCTGGAATGATTCCAATCTTCGCTCGCTTGCAGCACATATTCGAACAAGTTTGTTTTTCGCTCATGTACGCGCTACCACTGGCACTGCTGTCAACAGAAGCAATTGCCATCCGTTTATTTGGCAAAACTGGACCTTCATGCACAACGGCAAGATTGGCAATTGGCATGACTGCCGCAAAGATGTAGAAGACTTAATTGACCATGTGCACTACCCACATAGAGAAGGCACCACAGACAGTGAAGCTTTATTTTTAGTGGCACTTAGCAAAGGCCTAATTAATGATCCTATCTCTGCCCTGCAAGCAACATTACGTGACGTAAACAGCATCATGGAAAAACACAAATCAGATGAGCCTATGCGGATCTCTTGCGCACTCACCAATGGCAAAGAAATGTGGGCATTTAGATATTCAAGCGACGATCAGTCACCAAGTATGTACTTTGGTTCCCCGCATACGCGAGCCAGCGAAGCAGGCTCCAACCCAATCACAACCATTGCATCGGAGCCATCAGATTCCGATGCTGGACACTGGTTCAAAGTTGAAGAACGTCATGGTATCCATTGGACAGAGCAAGGTTTACAGCATTTCAAAATAACAATCTAACGTCATAAAAGAAATGCTAAGTTGAGACACTTGCGGGAATTGAAAAAGTTTGTAATGAAATGCAAGCCATTTCTCAAATCTATCTGTTGGTTTAGGTCTTGCTCACATTGTGTGAACAAATGAATCTATGTAGCTAAATTCAATCAGGATTTCAACGCATCTATAAATAACAATATCTAAGTTTTTAAATCAAAAAAAACTTAAAAAAGTAAATCCGGAAAACCACCTTGTACGCTGGCAGCCCAGAGAAACTGAAGAAAGTATCTAGCAACATCTAAACTTAATTTTCGCGACATTAGTTTGTCATCCGCATCGTTGAAAGTACTGCTTCGCCCTTTCACTTTATGGAGATTTAAATGTTCGCCAAGTTAATTGCGCCAGTCATGCTTGTCGCCAGTTTCACTCAATTTGCTTTTGCTCAAACAGAGTTCACGGCTACCTTAGCAGGTCATGCTGTGTTGCCAGCACAAACGTTTATCGACCCTCCTGCCGATGCACCTGAAGATCTCAAAATTTCAGGCAAATTCACAGATGGCTTAACTCGCAACGAAAAAATGGGCACATTTGAAGGACGCTCAGCAGGCCGCCCAACAGGTGTATTTTTACCCTTCAAAGGGCAACCGGTTCAAGGTCACTCTGGCATCAAGAAGATGGCAGACGGCACTTACTGGGTCCTCACAGACAACGGCTTTGGCTCTAAGGCCAACTCACCCGATGCTGCCCTCTTTCTGTCGCACTATCGCATTGACATGGCCTCTGGAAAAATCGAGCGCTTGCGCACTGTCTTTCTTCACGACCCTGATAAAAAAGTACCCTTCCGAGTTGTTCATGAAGGCACCGCCAAGCGCTACCTCACAGGTTCTGATTTTGACCCTGAAGGCTTTCAAATCATTAGCGGTAAATTTTGGATTGGTGACGAGTTTGGTCCTTATTTAATCCGCGCCTCTATGGACGGAAAAATAGAAGCAGTCTTCGAAACTATGGCGGACGGCAAACCTGTGATGTCGCCAGATCACTTTAAAGTTGTCACCCCCATTCCCGGCCAAGCTTTGCCTGCCACTGTCAACCTAGGCCGCTCACGTGGCTTCGAGGGATTGGCATCCAGTAAAGACGGTAAGTTCATCTATGGCTTGCTTGAAGGCGCACTCTGGGACAGCAACACCAAAGATTGGGAAAAAGTTCAAGGACAGCAAGTACTTCGTATTCTTGAGTTTTCAGTAGCTGAAGAAAAATGGACAGGTCGTCATTGGAAATATGTGCTGTCGCCTGGTGCCACAGCGATTGGTGACTTCAACATGATCGACGCCAACACCGCTTTGGTCATTGAGCGCGACAACGGCGAAGGTACTTCAGATCGCGCATGTGCTGACAGCAAAGCTGCACCCAACTGCTTCCATGATCTTGCCAAGTTCAAGCGAGTTGTGAAGATTGAAATGAATGACGCAAACGTAAACGGCCCTGTTCGCAAGATCGGCTTTATTGACTTGATGAAGATTCAAGATCCTCAAGGCAAGTCACGCAAGCCTCTTAACAACGGCGTTTTGACTTTCCCATTTTTCACCATTGAAAACGTGGATGTGGTGGACGACAAGCACATCATTGTTGGAAACGACAACAACTTGCCATTTTCATCATCACGCGACCCTAACAAGGCTGACGATAATGAATTTATTCTCTTGGAAGTTGAGGCGTTGTTGCGGGCTCGATAAGCTAAAACTACTTGCCACTGCTGATGTGGTGGTGTTGTGAAATACAAAATAAAAAGATCGACTTGTAATGCGAGTCGATCTTTGATTCATTCAATTTACGTTAATTTCAATCAACTTAAAAGCATCTGTCACTGCGCTTTCAATGCGAGTACCTTGCTCACGTAGCGTGAGCATATGAAGTTTTGTAACCCAATTCAATCCGGTTTATCGCGATGAATAAATCAACAAGTTTCAGTTTTGTTGGGGCGAAAAAAATGCTTCCTAGGGAAGCATATCTTGAACTCTTAAAAAGTAAATTCTGAAAACAACCTAAGTGGTTAATATCTTTCAGTATTGGCAAAAATGGTGGGCGATGCAAGTTTCGAACTTGCGACCCCCACATTGTGAAGCTAGTCGGTGTAATGCTTCGACTCTTAAAATTGAACTCTAACAATTTGGGCCCAAATAGTTAGATGCTGTGCATGGAGTCGGACTTCGGCCTTTTTCAATTCGAGCCCCCCGCTTGGCCTCGAACTTTCACCTGCACAATGACGCAGAGAATCGCAAATTTGGGTGTTTTGGCTGGAAAGTTACATTATGTAACTTTTGGGGTTATTACACGAATTATTATACGTTTATCAAAAATACGTATAAGTCGTTGATTTATATGGGTTTTTGACGAGCCTGGCTTTCTGTTAATCCGTAGGTCCCTGGTTCGAGCCCAGGTCGAGGAGCCATATGATCAAAGGCTTTGCAGAAATGCAAAGCCTTTTTCTTTTGCTGCGACGGACTTTAGGTTCACAAGGCGAAGGAAATGAACGGTTTTATTGCACGCTAACTTGAACCATGAGTTTTTCAAAGTACGCTAAGTCTGGGGTTGGATGGCCTGGCACCTTGGCCAAGTCGTCATAACGTCGTAGGCGAACAGCCTCTGCGTAATAGGGCAATTCTTCAAAGGCGCCTATTTGCTTTTCATTGAACACACCACCCTGAAGTTCAAGGCTGTGTTTTGAAGCAGGCGAAAGGTCGGCCCAATAGCCCGCATCGACTGCACACAAATACCGTTTGGCATCTACATGCAATTTGATAGGCTCTAAAACAGCATCAGGAAAAAGACTTCTCAAAAATGGCAAGGCCACAAATTGGTGCAAATCATCTTTGGTTGGCAAAGTTTCAGCTTGAGTCACGCTTGAACGATCGGGACTTAAAATGTGACCCAGATCATGCAAAAGGGCTGCCACAACTGTTTCAGGCGTCTCGTTAGAGCTCTCAGCAAGGGCAGCACACTGCAAGGCATGATCGAGTTGGCTGACGGCCTCTTGGCCGTACCAAGTGGTGGCACGACTGTTTAAGAGTTGAACAATTTCTGGAATAGACAAAGACATGTTGAAATCTCTTAAAAAATACTAACGCGCACGAACGCCAATGATGGAGAAGCGCAATTTGGAACAAAGAAAATCAATGGCCGCCACAGTGACCAATATCAACAAAATAACAAACGACATTTGTTGAAATTCCATGGTCCGAATTTGCTCAGACAAAATCAAACCAATGCCGCCAGCACCCACGATGCCAATGATAGAAGCACTGCGAGTGTTGGATTCAAAAGCATAAAGGACTTGACTCAACATGACAGGCAACAACTGAGGCAAGATGCCAAACCTAACAGAGGCAATTTTGGAACCACCGGTAGAGAGGACGCCTTCAACAGGCTTGTTGTCGGCCGCTTCGATGGCTTCCGAAAACAACTTGCTAAAAATACCCAAGTCGGACATGAACAAAGCAAGCACCCCTGCAAAGGGGCCCAGTCCCACCACATTGATCCAGATCAAAGCCCAAATTAATATATCAACGCCGCGCAGCGTATCAAAGCTTCGCCTTGCTAAAAATTGAACAACCCTGTTGATGGTGGTGTTTCGCGCCGCTAAAAATCCGAGGGGGAATGCGGCAAATGCTGCCAACAATGTACCCAGTAATGCAATGGCCAATGTTTCCACCATCGCGTACAAATATATTTTGGTTAAGGACCAAGTTCCGGGGTTGGGTGGCAACATTCGAAGGACCATATTGCCCAACTCGCCTAAGCCGCCCCACAAGCGGACAAAGGTCATCTCCAATTTGTGAATGCCAAATGCAAACAAAACAAATGCCAACAAGCCAATGAAAATGGCCATTAAATTGTCTTGGTAGAACGGTTGGAAGTGCTTAGCGTAGCGACGACGAAGCAACTCTCGCTCCCCCAACTCGGAAGATGCCAATCCGTTGGCGGACACTTGGCTCATGACTTGGCTTCCAGACCGATGAGTTTATGGCGAATGCGTTCAGTAACAGCATCAATGACCATGACGGTAGCAATGATCAAGACCAACAAGGCACTCACATCAGCGTAATAAAATTTTCTAATCACTTCAAGCAATGTTTGCCCAATACCACCTGCGCCTACGAAGCCCAAGACAGATGCACCTCTGACATTGATCTCAAAGCGCAACAATGCATAGCTTGCGAAATTGGAAGCCACTTGCGGCAAGACAGCAAACCGAATTTTGTGCAACCAATTGCCGCCTGTTGCAAGCACGCCATCCACCGGCTTCATGTCGATGTTTTCGACCACTTCGGCAAAGAGTTTTCCCAAGGCACCAGCGGTGTGAATGGCCAAAGCCAAAATTCCAGGAAGCGGACCTAAACTGAAGGCGACCACAAAAATTAAGGCAAACACCAGCTCGGGCACTGTTCTGCAAAACTCCATCAGCCGGCGGGTTAAAAACACCACCCCTTTGCTTTGGGTCAAATTTTGACTGGCCAAGAAGCACATCACAAATGCAGCCACAGCGCCTAACAAGGTGCCTACATAAGCCATGAGCAGGGTCTCACCCATGAGAGCCAACCACTTTTTCCAACCCCAAAACCATTCAGCAGGATCCGAGATCACGGGGCGACCGTTTTCCAGATGCGCAATTCTGTCGATGTAGCTGGCAAAGCCACCAATATGCTGATACAACTTGGAGAAAGATATTTCTGCAATATGTCCAGAGAAAGCAATCAACACAGCCAATAACAAAAGGCCTAGCCCAAGTTGGCGGCGTTTTAACGCCACCGCTTGGGCATAGGCCATCTCCATTGATTTGGAATGGAGAGCGCTCACCGCAGATTACCTTTTACGCAGGCTGTCAACGAACTTGTTCAACTCGACAACAGGCAAATAGGCTTCATGGGTCACTGTTTGGAAAGGCTCGTTCTTGCCATCGGACAACTTGTCAAATGCAGCCTTGTCTTTTTGAGCCGCATTCAAGAAGGCTTGCTCAATGCGCTTTTTCAGATCGGCAGGCATGCTGTCCAAGTAGGCAACAGGGCTGTTCACAATTTGATCTGATTTGTAGATCATGCGGAAATCTTCTTTTTTAACCATGCCTTTGTCGGCCATGCGAATCAGCTCAGAGTCGGTTTCGTTGTTCCACCAGTTGGCCGCCACATCAACGGTACCTTGGTTCAGAGCCATCACTGCATTGACGTGGCTACCGGTGTAGACCACTTTGCCGAAAAACTCTTCTGGGTTGATCTTCATGGTGTCCATGGCAAAGCGTGGGACGTTGTTGCCCGATGTTGAGTTGGGATCGACCAAGCCCAAGTTTTTGCCTTTCAGATCGGCAATGGTTTTGTAAGGCGAGTTGGCCTTGACATAAAACACAGAGTGATATCCCTTGACGCCACCTTTGGCCACTTCAATGGCAAATGGCGTGGTCTTCACGCCAATCATGCGAGCACGGGCGTATGAGGCAGGGCCGTAATAAGCAATGTGAATTTGCTCGGCACGTTGACCTTCAATGACAGCTGCGTAATCACCCACCACGCGCAGCTTCACGGGCACACCAATTTCGCGTGACAAGTAAGCACCAAAATCGGCAAAGCGTTCAGTCACTTGCGCTGCGTTTTCGCTAGGGATGGTGGCGAAAACCAACTCTGGGTACTTGGCTTTCCAGTCTTGGGCTTGGGCAGAAACGGCCAAGACACTGGAGGCGGCCAATGCGAGAACTGCACGACGGTTGAACAACATAAAAAATCCTTTAAGAAGTGAAAGAAAAGCCAGAAAAAAACTAAGCGAGGTTGATTTGGCGATTCAAAGGAACCACCTTGGGAGAATTCAAATCAGCAGGGATGTTCTGTGTTGCAGTGTTAGCCTCAATGCCATACAAAGATTGAACCAAGTTTTCAGTTAACTTTTCAGGCACGTCATCAAATACCACACGACCTTCAGACATGCCGACCAATCTGTTGCAATAATTTCGGGCAATATCTAGGTCGTGTAGGTTGCAAATGACCGTGATGCCCAAGTCTTCATTGATTCGCTTCAAAGCATCCATTACCATTTGTGTGTTTTTAGGATCAAGCGATGCAATGGGCTCATCAGCCAAAATAATTTGAGGTCTTTGGAGCAAGGCACGGCAAATGGCCACACGCTGTTGCTGGCCCCCCGACAGCTGATCGCACCTCTGGGCTGCAAATTCGGCCATGCCAAATCGGTCCAATGTTTCCAAAGCGTCCAACTTGTCTGCGTCGCTCCACATGGTTAACAAAGCACGCCAAGTGGGCACTGTGGTCAGTCGACCCATGAGCACGTTGGTGAGCACATCAAGGCGCCCCACCAAATTGAACTGCTGAAAGACCATGGCGCAGTTGCGGCGCCACTCATTCAAAGCCACACCCTTGAGTTGAGTCACAACAGTGCCGTCATACTCAATCGAGCCTTCGGTGGGCTCGTTCAAACGATTGATCATTCGCAGCAAAGTCGATTTGCCAGCACCCGATCGGCCAATCACACCCACAAAACTACCTGAGGCTACTTCAAGTGAAACACGGTCAACAGCTGTGTTTTCACCAAAGCGTTTGCTCAAATTTCGGATAGTTAATAGCTGCATATTTTCAATCTGCAAAGCTGATTGGAGTGAAATAGTGGGTGAAGCGTATGGCAGAAATATTTCAATGTCGTGACGTTGCTAAACCACTCGAACCCCGCCACGCCAGACGGCGCGAACGATGGGTTGATGGCGGCCGTTGGGCAGATTGATCATTCGAACTTGGACCAAGTCGGATCTCAAGCCCGGCTCTAAACTCCCCCTGTCGTGAAGCCCTACAGATCGAGCTGGATTACGGCTGACCAAAGCGACAGCCTGTGGCAAGCTGAGTTGGGTGGTTTCTGTCAGGCGCACAGTGGCCGACATCAAACTGCCTGGCACATAATCAGACGACAAAATGTCGACCAAGCCAAGTTTTGCCAATTCGATGGCTGAAACATTGCCCGAGTGCGACCCTCCGCGAACCACATTGGGACCTCCCATGATGGTTAACATATTGCGGGCTTTGGCTGCTTGAGCCGCAGCGACGGTGGTGGGAAACTCACTCACTGTGGCGCCTTCTGCAAAAGCCTCTTCCACATGCGCTACCGTGGTGTCGTCGTGGCTGGCCAAAGCGATGTGCTTGTCTTTACAGTATTGAGTAAAGAAGGCGCGGTGAGGTTGGGCATACCGCGCCTGCGCATCTTGCGCCAAGGCCAAACGCTCTTCAAACTTCTCTTTGGACCAGCCTTTTTTACCCGTAAAGTAAATCCAAGCGTGCTCGATGTTTTCCCATTGACGCTGACCCGGCGTGTGGTCCATCACAGAAATCATTTTGACCAAATCATGTCCCTCAAAAGGCTTGAACAATTCAAGGGTGTTAGGCGCAGGCAATTCACAGCGAACATGCAAAAAATGATCGGCGCGAAGAACACCTCGCGCTACAAAGTCTGAAATGCAATTTAAAACCGTGTCCCATTCACTTCCCCGAACACTTTCTGGATCGGCCTCCCCTACCCCCAAAGCATCTAACACCGTGGTGATACCTGCCGCTGCAATTTCAGCATCATGTGCAAGCAGCGCTGGCGCGTCATCCCAACGTACCTTTGGGCGAGGCATCATGTGCCGTTCAAAGTTGTCGGTGTGAACCTCTACCAAGCCCGGGATGAGGTAGTCACCCTGCAAGTCGATCGCATGAGGGACCGATGTCTGACCTTGGTCGATGTGTTGAATCAAGCCATGCTGACTGGTCAGACTGCCCTTCACCACTTCATCTTGAAGCACCAGTTGTGCGTTGGTAAAAATAACAGGCGTTGAAGTGGGTGAGTTCATTAATTTGTTTCCAAAGGCAACATGGCGACTGTTCGGCTGACAACTTCTTGTGCCACCGCGTCATCGTGAAAAATCCCAAGAATCGCAATGCCCTTGTTGCGAGCTTGAAGAATCATGTCAATCACTGTTTGCGTGTTGACTGGGTCCAAGGAGGCCGTCGGCTCATCAAGCAACAGCAAGGGTCGTGGCTTGATAAAGCTACGTGCAAGATTAATGCGTTGCTGCTCGCCGCCAGAAAATGTGGCGGGTGGCAGTTGCCATAAAGACTCAGGAATGCGCAAACGGGTTAACCAGTGCGCGGCCTCTTCGCGAGCTTGCTCTCGACTGACAAGATCTAAGCTGTTTTCAAGCAAGGGTTCAGCCACAATGTCAATGGCAGCCACACGCGGAATGACCCTTAAGAACTGACTCACATACGCCATCGAATGACTGCGCAGATGCAAAACAGATCGCGCGCTGGCTTGGGTCATGTCAATGAATTGGCCTGCTGGGTCACGAACCAAAATCTCGCCCGAGCTGGCGCGGTAGTTGCCATAAGCCAACTTCAGAACCGTGCTTTTACCCATGCCAGAGGGTCCACTTAAACGCACACATTCACCGGGGCTTAAAGTCAAATCAAAGTTTTGCAATACCGACAATGCGGTGCTGTTTTGCAAGTGCAATAAAAATTGCTTGCTCAGATTTTTCATCTGCAGCATGGGCTTCGAATCGGTGCTAAGTGTTGTCATGGCTGGAGTACCGAAGAAACCAACAACTGGGTGTAAGGGTGCTGCGGGTCGTCTAGCACCTGGTCGGTCAAGCCCGTTTCAACCGCTTGACCGTTTTGCATCACCATCATGCGTTGTGCCAACAGTCTGGCAACCGCCAAGTCGTGCGTGACAATGATGGCGGCCAAGTTCATTTGGCGCGTCAAGGTGCGCATCATGTCCAGTAGTTTGGCCTGCACCGAAACGTCCAAACCAGAAGTGGGCTCGTCCATGAACACCAAGCGCGGTTGCGTGATCAAATTTCGTGCAATTTGAAGGCGTTGGCGCATGCCGCCAGAAAATGTGTCGGGACGATCGTCAATGCGGCTGGGGCTAATTTCGACCCGCTCAAGCCAATCAATGGCTTGCGCGCGCAACTGGCCGTAGTGACGTTGTCCCAAAGCCATCAGGCGCTCACTCACATTGGCGCCTGCAGACACATTCATGCGCAAACCATCTGCGGCATTTTGGTGAACAAAGCCCCAATCGGTTCGAGCCAGCATGCGTCTTTGCGCTTCCGACATGCCATAAATTTCTTGCAAGCCGTGGTCGCGCAAGTCAAATGACACTTGGCCTGCGCTCGGTGTGTGCCTGGCTGCAACCGCATTGAGCAAAGTGGTTTTGCCAGAGCCTGATTCACCCACGATGGCCAGCACTTCGCCTGGCCACAAGTCAAATGAAATTTCGCGCACCACGGTTCGTGAGCCATAAGCGCAAGACAAGCCCTGCACCCGCATCAATGGCGGCTTGGCATCCAAATCCATCATGGCGTCACCTGTCTTTTGCTGCAGTAGTCGCTGTCTGAGCAGACAAACATTTTTTTACCCTGATCGTCCATGATCACTTCATCCAAGAAGCTTTCCTTGGATCCGCACAGTTCACAGGCAGACTGCCAGCGCTGCACCTCAAACGGATGGTCTTCAAAACCCAAGCTTTCAACCGTGGTGTAAGGCGGTACTGCATAAATTCGTTTCTCGCGACCCGCGCCAAAAAGCTGCAAGGCTGGGTTCAAATGCATTTTGGGGTTGTCAAATTTGGGAATGGGCGAAGGCGACATGATGTAGCGGCCATTGACCAACACAGGATAGTCGTAGGTGCTAGAGATGTGACCGTAATGTGCCAAATCTTCAAACAAATTGACGTGCATGAGACCGTACTCTTGGAGTGCATGAAGCTTTCGAGTTTCTTCTTCACGCGGCTCCAAACGTTGCATGGGCTCGGGCACAGGCACCTGATACACAATGACTTGCCCTTCGCGCAGCGGTGTTTCTGGAATGCGGTGACGCGTTTGAATGATGCTGGCGGCGGTGGTGTCGGTGGTCACCTCGACGCCTGTCGTTCTTTGGAAGAAGCGCCGAATGTTGACAGCATTGACCGTGTCGTCTGAGCCTTGGTCAATGACTTTGAGCACATCAGACTCGCCAATGATGGAAGCCGTGACTTGAATTCCGCCAGTACCCCAGCCATAGGGCAAGGGCATTTCTCGCGAGCCAAATGGCACTTGATACCCGGGGATGGCAACGGCCTTCAAAATGGCGCGCCGAATCATGCGCTTTGTGCGCTCGTCCAAATAGGCAAAGTTAATTTGAGGGTCACGCAATGGCCCAGATACAAGCTGATCATGTTGCATCGTGGTCGTCCTTCGGTGAGGCGTGTGACGCGCGCATTTTTCTGACCAATTCCAATTCAGATTGAAAGTCGACGTAATGCGGCAATTTCAAATGCTGGACAAAGCCTGAGCTTTCCAAACTGTCACTGTGCGACATGACAAACTCTTGCATCTGAGCAGGCGCTGTCACCGGCTCGCCCAGCTCATCGGCTCTGAGCGCTCTGTCCACCAAGGCCATGGCCATGGCTTTTCGTTCGCTGTGACCAAAGGCCAATCCATAACCCCGCGTAAACTGGGGCGGTTGTGTTTGGCTGCCCTGAAATTGATTGATCATTTGGCATTCAGTGACTGGAATGTCGCCGACTGATATTTCAAATCCAAGTTCTTCAGGCACGATGCACACATCGACAGAGCCAAAACGAATTTCGCCCACAAAAGGGTGTGACTCAGAGTAACCGCGCTGGGTGGAATAGGCCATCGCCAACAAAAAGCCCTCGTCTGCACGCGCCAAGTTTTGAAGCCTGGCAGACCTGTTCGCAGGAAACCTCAATGGCTGTCGCGTGAGGTCGAAAGGATCCGGGTCGCCCTCCTCAGGCAATTGGCCTTCTAGCAAGCTTTCGTGGTTGAGCAAATCCACCACCCTGGGTGTGGCTTCATGACTCACTTGTCCTTTGGGTGCAACGGGCACGGACTTGCCGGTTGCTAGCAAACTGAAATCTAACAAGCGCTGGGTATAGTCGTAGGTAGGCCCCAAAACTTGGCCACCTGGCAAGTCTTTGAAGGCAGCCGAAATGCGACGTGCAATCTTCATGTTGGACGTGTTGAGTGCTTGGGTATAGCCCAACCTTGGCAAAGTGGCACGGTAGGCGCGCAACAAAAAGATGGCTTCAACCAAATCACCCGCGCTTTGCTTGATGGCCAGCGCAGCCAACTGGGGATCGTAAACTGACCCCTCAGTCATGACGCGGTCAACACTCAACCGAAGCTGCTGTCGAATTTGGGCCACACTGAGTTCGGGCACATTAGGATCACCTCGGCGCTGCTGAGCGAGCAACTCATAACTGTTCAGGATGGCGGTTTCGCCCCCTTTGACTGCAACGTACATGGGCTCAGTCCTTCACTTGGGTTGATCGGGGCAGGCCAATCAAGCTGTTGTTGTGGGTGAAGAAAAAATCAAGGCCGCAAGGTGCATGAACTTGGCTGTGGCGACGCTCGGCGACAAAATTGTCTGGAAGGCCCACCAATTTCAAATGGCGGGTGCCATTGACACCCGGGCCACTCAAGGTCCAAGCGTCGGCAGCAGGCGCCGTTTCAAAGTCCATCACCTGCACCACGCAGGTGGCCGAAAGCTCTGGATACTGGGCATTGCCCTGGGCTAAATTTTCAAAAGCTGGCAGCTCATTGGCATGGGCAGCCCACACAAAATCTGCTTCTATGGCATTCGTGACCAAAGTGCAACCCGTGTGAAATCGAAGCCAAGCCGCTGCATGACTGTTTGCAAAACCCTCAGACAGCCAAACCTTGCAATCTTGATCCAACAACGCCAACAGCAAAGCAGCGGCAGAAGCATGAGCGTTTTCAGGCACTTGAATGGCGGGGTTTGAAATGTTCAGCTCGAGAGTCTGCGGCTGACCCGGCAACGACAAAGCCACCAGCGATTGTCTAAAAACCGACTGACTGCAGAGTGTCGGGTTGGAAAAACCCCGCCCAATGTCTTTAAGGGATGGCTGTGTCACGCGTCTTCCTCTTCAACACCAGAGCCTTGACCTGCTTCTCGTGCCACCGTGAAAAACTCGACTTTGGTGGCTTGCGCCTGCGCATTGTTGTCTTGCATTTGCGCTGACAACAATTGACTGATGGGTCGCAAAAGCAATTCATCCCAATGGGCGTGCAACTCTGGTTCTTGCAAAAGAGCGTCGGCCACTGCGGCCAGTTGGGCATGGCGGTGTGAACTGCCCATGACATAAGCCACACCCACTTGTTGACAACGGGTTAACTGAGCATCCGGCCTTAACACACAGCGAGTGATGCTCACTTCACCCAGGTTAAAACGCTGCCCAGTACCACCCGCGCGACCCTGTACCATCATGAGTCCAGTCTCAGAAGGTCTTAGCCACTCCAAATTTCCCATGCATTGGCTGGCCAAATGTTCTTCTAACAACGCCTCAGGCGCCCTGGCCAAAAGAGCCATCCATGTTTGCCTTGACGCCAAATCGAAAGGCAAATTGTTGGCGGGACTGGTGTAACCGTTGTGCAACATTTTTTTGATACTATTTCTTTCATATTACAAATGTAGATTTACATTTTTATGACAGTTCAAGTTTAATGTGACAAATATATTTCAACCCATGTCGGTACCCTTTCGTCATGCAGCTTATTTTGCACCCGCGCCCAAATCCCAAGCTTGGGATCTCGGCTCGCAGTGGCTCGGACGATGCGCACACCAAGGGGTCAGTCTTGAGCAGCCTCAAATTGGCAACTTCAATGTCGAATTATTTGAAAAATTAACACGCACACCCAGGCTGTATGGATGGCATGCCACCTTGAAAGCACCCTTTGAATTGAATTCAAAAGCAAGGCCCGAAGAATTGCATGAGGCCTTTGCTCAATTGGCACGCAGCACAGTGAGCGCTTTTCATCTCCCTCTGAAGTTGGTTGAGATGGGAGATTTTTTGGCGCTTGTGCCCTCCCAATCTAGCCCAGAATTGCAAAAGTTTGCAGAAGATTGTGTACAGCAGTTGCACACACTCGCCCTCCCTCTTTCAGAGGCGGAACTTCAAAGAAGAACGGGCACAGGCTTAACGGCCAGACAAACCGCACTGCTTCTAGAGTGGTCTTACCCCTTTGTCATGGACCAGTTTCAGTTTCACATGACACTGTCTGGTTCATTGAAAAACGTCGATCCACTCCTCAGGTTGGATTTGAAAACAGCAGCTCAAGAATGGTTTGCCCCATTGTTACAACATGGCATCGCCATTGATGCTGTTACATGGTTTTCTCAAGACCACCCAAAGGGCAATTTTCGATGGGTAGACCGTTTTGAATTAGGCACATCCCATTGAACTTGATTTACATCATGGGTCCATCGGGCGTCGGCAAAGACAGCCTGCTCAATGGCCTGCGACAAGACATGGCGGGGATGGCCAAGGTGCCTCCCTTGCATTTGGCGCAACGCACCATTACCAGAAGCCACCACCAGAGTAACGAGAACCATGAAGCCATCGACGAAATCAGTTTTCAGTCATTGCTTCAAAACAATGCATTTGCTTTGAACTGGTTTGCCAATGGCTTGCACTACGGCATTCGCCATTCACAACTGGCACCCATGTCCGAGGGCGCTTGGGTCATGGTCAATGGTTCTAGGGCTTATTTGGCAGAAGCTAAACTGCGATTTCCCGGGCTGACGGTGTTGAACATCACCGCGCCCATCGAGATCTTGCGGACCAGGCTTTTGGCCCGGGGTCGAGAGAACGAACAAGACATCGAAGAGCGTTTGAGCCGTTTACAAAGCCTTGTGACAGATCCACAAGATTTGAGCATTTCAAATGGCGGCAGTTTGACCGAGAGTCTGGCCATGCTGAAAAATTTATTGCAGCAACGAACTGGCATCGCATTCAACAC
>Ga0209188_1000511_pt1 | contig 37276 bp, 27 predicted proteins | sample C_130625_EF_Meta_FD_187307 | JGI IMG/M metagenome (GOLD analysis project Ga0209188, IMG submission 187307) | Freshwater microbial communities from Lake Croche, Canada to study carbon cycling - C_130625_EF_MetaG (SPAdes) (version 2) | ecosystem: Environmental > Aquatic > Freshwater > Lake...
AAAATTGGAATGTTTATTTACCAAAAGGTAATGACTGGTATGATTTTAATACCGGCGAAAAGCTGAAAGGTGGACAAAACATCCAAACACCGGCACCAATTGAGCGAATGCCTTTATTTGTTCGTGCAGGAAGCATCGTGCCAATGGGTAAAGTTATTCAAAGTACACAAATTGAAAAGCAAACAGAGCTTGAGTTGCGCATCTATGCGGGTGCTGATGCCGATTTTACGCTTTATGATGATGATGGAGTATCCTACGATTACGAAAAAAGTGGTTTTGCAGAAATAAAACTGCATTGGGACGATAAAACTCAAAAACTGACCATTGGTGATCGCAAAGGACAATTCAACTCGATGCCAAAGAAACTTACATTTAAACCAATCATTGTAGAAAAAGGAAAAGGTTCAGGCAGTTTGATTGAATACAATAATAGTGAGAAATTAAATTATACGGGATTGAAAATTGAGTGGTTGAAAAAATAATATTCACTGAAGAACAACAATTGCTTTACACATTCAATCCCAATTCTAACGCCTAAAATATTCACAAATAGCTATTAGAATCCAATTCTCATAGCTACTTAGCACTCAAGTAGCACTGAACATCCAATTCTCATAACTACTTAGTGCTAGAGTAGCCTATAGAATTGAAATTTTATGACAGCTTTGCGACTTGTTTGTATAAAGAATCAAGTTTTTATGTCACAATGACACATTTCCCATTATTGGTGGTACTTTTTAAAGGAGAATTGGATAAAAAAGTATTTATAGGATTTATTTCGATTCCGCAGATTTTTACAATTCGGTAGCTGTTTTGGCTTTTGAACTTCTTTATTAGTATTGATTAACAAATAATTTTTTCTACATAAAAATTACTTTAAAACACCCAATGCACAATTGTGTGTAATTTTAACATTTCATTGATTTAAAAATTCCAATAAAAGTTTTTTCTTCGCTAAAAATTATTGTTAATCTTTTAATTATTTATTTATGATTCCTTTTAGAAATTGGTTTTATTCGCCAGACTCAGTTGCTTCTAGTGGTTCAGCATCTAATGAAAAAATTACTAATACCACTACACCTTCATCCTCCACAATAACAACTACCAAAACAGTTAAAACTCCTGGTGTTCCAAAAGGGGATATCAATTTTGGAAACACCATTACTTTGGTTGCAACTTCTTGGATTGCGAATCCAACAATTACAGTATCGTATGCTACCCCTGCAGAATTTGTGCAGATGGCTAAGGATTATAATGCTGAATTAAAAGAACGTATAACTTTTGGATCTACACGCAGCCAGCAAACCAAAATTTTAATAGGATTGGATAGAAAGATTAAGACTGGTTTGAAAGAAGTGAAATCATATATCGGTACCAAATATGGTACTGATAATGCAGAAAGCTATTTTAATCAGTTTGGTATTGTGCATGAAAACAATGGATGGATACTTCCTTATGATAGGCAAAAAAGAATATTGGCTTTGAATCAAATGGTAAAAGCGATAGATGACAATGGTTTTGGCACAAATGCCTATGGTAAAACTTATTGGGCAGATATTATTAAGCTATATGGCCCTACAGTGGCAATTGTGCAAGACATTGAGCAGAAAGTAAGTGATAAAGTGAAAAATAAAAATACTGGTAAGAAAGATTTGAATAAAATTATCACTTCGCTTCGTTTTATTTTAAGAGGTAATTTTCCTGATACTTATAAACAGGTATATCGTACATGGGGCTTTTTGAGAGAGAACTATTAAGATTATTTGCTTCATTCATTTAATAAAAACGGCTGTATCAATTTCTTGTTACAGCCGTTTTTTTAAATCAATTAAGAATACTTTATTTTTTATGATGTAATGAGGCCGTAGCAAAACATTTAATCTCTACTTATTGAACCTGTAAAAGAAGTATTCCCTTATCCTCTAGCTGATGGCTTATCCCTTCAAGCAACTTTTCATAAGCATCTTGCTCGGTGAGTGCTGTTATAAAACTACCTAATACTGTATTATCAGGAACAGCATCTACCAATCTAAGACCTAGAAAACCCCAAGAGTCATTTATCCTTTCTATTTTTCATAATCAGACAGTCTATACCATGTTTGCAATAAACATATATTAAATAATAACAATTTACTGTGTGATTTACGACCTGCTACACGCTCACTCTTAGAATAGCGTTTCTTTAATGCTGCTTCAATTAATGATCAATCCAATAATAAATTCATTTGATCAAAGAAATCAGTCTTTAACCTAGGCATTGAAGCAGGAAGGTTAGAAAAACGCAGTTGTTGCATATACCTTACTATTATGGACATACATAAAATATCTCTATGGTTTATCAGAAAAATCCAGCCTTTTTTGGATTGTTTTGTATCTGTCTCAAATCATAGATGTGTGTAGCATGAATTTATGTTCAATACTACCTCGGCGGATACGCAACTAGCCAATAAAGGTCAACCAAAAGGATTGACTCTGGTATTAAGATAACAGTTACTCCATTTATGCATTTCTAATAACAATGCTAGTTTACTTTGAACTGGATAAAAAGATACGCTCGGAATACTAAGCAGTTAAACTTTCGGGAAATTGATGCAAGTTTTTATCCCTATTTGAGTATAAATAATAATCCCCTTATTTTAAATCTTTTTTCTTACCTATAAAGAACTTCACCTAATTGAGAATTAGTATTGGATTATTACAGGTATTAGACAATGCGCAAAATCGGATAGCCAAAATAAAAAATTACCACCCCATCCTAATAGTTCAGGACAGTTGAATGTTTTAAGCCTTATATTTTTACAATATAGTTGCTTGTTAAGCTAAGAAAATGGTATTTCATCCAAGTTTGGCTAGGCATTATTTTTTATCTTTTTGGGTTTTTTCTTTTGGAAGTTTTTAACTGACCTACAAAAAGGTGAAGGTTGGAACCAGGCGCTTTTTTGTATGGTAGTTGGGATTATTTTTTGGTTGATTGCACCCCCAATGGTAGCTTATTTAACCATACTAGATTTTGCAGACACTATATAATATAAATACACCTATGGGTAAGTGCTCTACTACCTATCTCAATTGTTTGCTATATAGTAGTGGGGATATAATTTATGTATGATAAATTGTACTGGAGGCGCTGATTTTAATGAAGAAGTGCAGCCGTACGGAACTAAGTAGTTTTTAATGAATAATTTATAAATAATTAACCGAATATATGAAACTTAGCCTTGGTGTTAATTTAGGTTTTGCAATTAATAAATACTTTGAACCAGAGGTATGGCCCAAAATTGCCAGAGAAATGGGTGTGGATAGGGTTCAGTTTGTTGCTGATTGCTTAAATCCATTGTTGCCAAAAGAATGGGTAGATAAGCAGATTGACAAGACATTGATTGCTATGAAAGAAAATAATGTGAAAGTAACTAGCATTTTTACCAGTGCTTTTACGAGAATCAACCACTTGATGCATCCCGATGCAGAGGCCAGGGAATTTTATGTGCTATTTTTCAAAAGACTTTTTGAAATGGGTGCAAGACTCGGAGCAAAAAGTGGGGGAAGTCATTTTGGTATTTTAACATTCACCGATTATCAGAATCTAGACAGGCGCAATTTTTTGATTGATGAAGGGGTTAAAAACTGGCAAAAGGTTAGTCAACACGCAGCAGACTGTGGTTTTGAATTTATTTTCTTCGAGCCAATGAGTGTGGAGCGGGAAATGGCAAACACGGTTGAAGATAGCCTTTATCTTATGGACAGAGTCAATGAAAACTCAAAAGTTCCCATGCGATTAGTAATAGATGTTGGTCATGCGCCACACCCAGATCAAAGAGATCCATACCCTTGGTTAGAAAAAGCCGGTAAATACAGTCCTATTGTACATCTTCAACAGGCTCAATTAGGAAAATCGATGCACTGGCCTTTTACCAAACAGTATAACGAACTTGGAATAATTGATGGTGATAAAGTGATTGAAAGCCTAAAAAAAGGTGGAGCTACTGAGTGTGAATTAATACTTGAACTCTCGCACAGAGAACACCGCGATTTTGAACCCCTCATAATTCCTGATCACAAAGAAAGTATTGACTACTGGAGAACTTTTGTAGAAAAAGAGAATGCAAAAAAATAAGATAATGAAAGCATTGAATTTGCACGGAATTAACGATTTGCGATACGAGGATGTTTTGATGCCTATTCGGCAAAAAGGAGAGGTATTGCTAAAAATTAGAGCTAGTGGAATTTGTGGCAGTGATATACCCCGAGTGTTTGATAAAGGAACCTATCATTTCCCTACAATCCCTGGACATGAATTTGCAGGAGAAATTGTGGAGGCAGATGATGCTAAAATGGTGGGCAAAAAAGCCACCATTTTTCCGCTACTTCCCTGTTTTAAATGTGAAGCATGCCAGATAGGAGAATATGCACAATGTACAGATTACGACTATTACGGTTCTCGCAGAGATGGAGGATTTGCAGAATACATTGCAATAAAGGAATGGAATCTTATTCTGGTGAGCGAAGCCCTGAGTTATGAGGAAGCTGCAATGTGCGAACCGGCAGCAGTAGCGTTGCATTCAGTTAGGCAGGCTGGTGTAGAAGTTGGTGATACTGTTGCCATTTTTGGCGCAGGCCCTATTGGATTAATGGTGGCCCAATGGGCTAAGGTTTGGGGTGCATTTGATGTTGTGCTTGTTGATGTAGATCAAACAAAGGTTGAATTTGCCCAAAAATTGGGCTTTGAAAACGCAATTAATTCACTGAAGGTTGATCCGGTTGAATACATTAAAAAGCTTACCAAAATGAAAGGGGCAGATGTGTGTATTGAAGGAGCAGGTGTTTCTATTGCATTGGAGCAAGGATTAAAGTCCGTGAAGAATTTTGGTCGTATGGTTGCCATGGGAAATCCACTTAGAGAGATGAGCCTTTCACAAAAGGGATACTGGGAAATTCTTCGCAAGCAAATTACACTCAAAGGTACCTGGAACAGTAGCTATAATGATGTACACAACGATTGGAGGACGGCAATTAAAGCCATGGAACAAGGTAAGTTAAATGTTAAACCACTCATTTCGCATCGCTTTAGTCTAAGCGATAATATGGATGCTTTTAACATTATGCACGATAGAGAGGAATATTTTAATAAAGTAATGTTTATCAATTAAAGAAAGAAGATATGAATATTTCAAAAACAATGAAAGCTGCCGTTTATTTAGGCAACGACAATATGGTGGTGCAACATATAGCAGTGCCAGAAGTAGACGACAACAGCATTTTGGTTAAAGTACACTCTTGTGCTGTTTGCGGTAGTGATTTGCGGATTTATCACAGTGGCAACTCACGTGTTACAGCTCCCCAAACCTTGGGTCATGAAACAAGCGGAGAGATTGTAAAAATGGGAAAAAATGTCACAAAATTCAAAGTGGGTGAACGCGTTTCTTTGGGAGCTGATGTGCCATGCGGAGAATGCGTTTTTTGCAAAGCTGGCATTGGCAATAACTGCCAGATTAACTACGCCATGGGTTACCAATTTGCTGGGGGATTTGCCGAGTATGTATTGTTGAATAGTATGGTAGTCAATTATGGTCCTATCAAAAAAATTCCTGATCATGTGAGTTATGATGAAGCTTGCTTGGCTGAACCCCTTGCATGTGTGCTTAATGCACTTGAACTTACACCAGTAAAGCTAAACGATGTAGTTGTGGTGATTGGTGCCGGTCCTATTGGATTAATGATTGCCGAAGTGGCAAAGAATATGGGCGCTAGTAAAGTAATTGTCATTAATAGAAGTAAGCCAAGATTGGAGATAGCGCGGGAGTTAGGGCTTTTTGATGTAGGAATCTGCACACAGGAAGAAGATGCTATTAAACGGGTGTTAGAAGAAACAGGGGGTCTGGGAGCAGATGTTATTTTTACTTCTAATCCAAATCCAAGTTCTCAGATTGATGCAATTAATATGGCAAAAAATCGGGCTAAAATAAATTTCTTTGGTGGGTTGCCCAAGAATAATTCTATAGTACCGCTTGACACGAATGTTATACATTATAAAGAACTCTTGGTTACTGGATCGCATGGTTCTTTGCCGATACATCATGATCGTGCAGTTGAATTGATTAGTTCGGGGAGAATCAATATTAAGAAATTTGCAACTTTTAATTTTTCTCTTGATCATATTGCTGATGCATTCGATGCAGCAGAAGGACATGCCGGCTTAAGAGTAATTGTTAACCCAAACGCATAAAGTAATCATGAAATTATCTGCAAGCATGATGTGTGCCAACTACCTTAGCCTCGGGCAAGATCTTGAAGCGTTGGAAAATTCAAAAATCGATTACCTGCATATTGATGTAATGGATGGAGATTTTGTACCGAATTTTCAGCTTGGAACTGATTATGTAAAGGCTATACGCAAGGCGGTAAATACTCCAATTGATATTCACCTGATGGTTAACCATCCTGAAAATCACATAGGAAGTTTCGATTTACAACCAGGAGATATTATGTCTATCCATCAAGAAACCACTAAACATTTACAGCGAACGCTTTGCCTTATTAAAGAAAGGGGAGCCATTGCTTCTGTTGCAATTAATCCAGCCACCCCAATTAATGCTTTTGATTATATACTCGACGATATAGGAATTGTATTGCTCATGACGGTTAATCCTGGTTTTGCAGGTCAAAAATTGGTGCCTCAAACCATCCAAAAAATTTCAGACACCAGAAAATACCTTGATGATAAAGGTTACTCCAATATTATCATTGAGGTTGATGGTAACTGCAGTTTCGAGAATGTTCCATTGATGAGTAAGGCAGGTGCAGAGATTTTTGTATTAGGAACTAGTAGTATTTTCAACAGGAATTACACTATTCCTGAGGCTGTTGAAAAATTGCGGCTGGATAAAATTTCCCCTGAAATCATCCTTTAGGTTTAATGATATAACAATAACCATTGGCAATACAATGCAGTTAAGTGAAGTAACGGCTTTCAGGTTGAGGAACTGCAGTAAGGTTGAGAAAGAGCTGTAAGGTTGAGCCTGTCGAAACCGGCTTTATTTAATGTTCTTTCATTTCCTAAACGCTATTGACAAGCTAAGGGGGTGCAAAAAAGTTTTTCGTTTTGCCACTCGCCTTCGGAGAGGGATTGGGGTGAGGTTTAACTAATAACTGCGAAAAATTTTTATGCCCCCAGCTCAGGCTGACATCTGGATTTTTGAAGATAATAGTCGATGAATGGTTAACTTAATAAAATGGAGATTTAATTGTTAAAATAAAAAGCTTTTAATTTATAAGTATAAAACATGAAAAATTTATGCACCTTTCTTTTTACCACTTCAATACTAATTTGTGGTTGCTCTAAATTACCTTTCCAAAAAACAGCACAAACTAATAACGCGTCCGAGCTTATTACTGACAATGGCGTAATAAAGGTTAAATTAGATTTAACTAGGGGCGGCTCAATCAGTTATATTTCTTTATCGGGGAGTAACCGAAATTTGGTAAACATACACGACGAAGGACGTTACATACAGCAATCTTATTATGCAGGGAAAACTTTAAACCGTAAAGCAGATGGTCAAAGTCCTAAGTGGTCGCCATGGGCATGGAATCCAATTCAGGCGGGCGATTGCTATTTAAATAGGGCACAAATTCTTGCTTCTAAACAAAGCCGGAATACCTCGTACGTCAAGTGTATACCCATGCTTTGGGATATGAAAAACAAGCTTTCAGAAGCAGAAATGGAGCAATGGAATGTGTTAGACGGTAACGTATTAAAAGTACATTGTAAACTTACTTGCCATAGAACAGATACCCTTTATGGGGAAAATAAACTTAATGACCAAGAGCTTCCAGCAGTTTATCCCATATCGGCTTTTAGTAAATTATATGCATACGTTGGTAATTTGCCATTTAAGAACGACACCATTAGCAATCTAAAAGTAAAAAACTTATCAACTGGTTTTTGGGGCAGGTATCCAAGAGTAGGTGAAAAATGGATGGCATTTGTTGATAGCACAAATTGGGGGATGGGCGTTTTTACACCCATAGCAACCTCTTTTTTGGCTGGTATGGCTGGTAAACCGGGCGGCGAGTTTAACGATGAGACCACCTCCTATATAGCACCGGTAAAAAAAATTATACTCAATAAGAATAGTGTTTTTGAATTTGATTATTATATCATCATTGGTTCAATTGATGAAATAAGGGCTAAAGTTTATCAATTGAAATAGTATTTATTCTTCAATGCCATTAAGTTAAGGAAAGGTGATAAGGTTGAGCCTTTCGAAAACCAGTCAATTTAAGGTTCTTCAAATTAATAAACTTCTTCAACAAACTCCGGCTGAAACCCTGATTTTCGACGATAGTAGTATGAGAATGCTTAACTTAATGACATTGATTTGTAATAAGTAAAATAGAATCCCCTCTAAGAACTACTGTTAGGACACAAGTTTATGTTGTGTTTTTATTAAGCTGCCATCCTTCAAAGATTTCATAAAACTTTATTAATCCCCTCTGTAATGTAATTGGTCCAGCTTTTCGCTGCTTATTATCTGCTTTCCATCCTCCTAAATTACCTATAATTCGGTATGCCCATTTAACTGTTTTAGGTGTATCTACCCTTTGGTTTACCTGATTTTTAGCAACCTTCCTTTCATTTATTTTCTCTAAACATTCTACTTCATCTGCATTAAATAATAAAGCTATATGCTGTTCCTCTGTACTTATATTAGCAACCATCATTTGCAGTATTTTCAGTGCAGCCATCATACAGATGATGGTTAACTTTCTAATAGAATATCCTGATTCCAATTCCGAACTTTCTATCCTGAACCCTTCCGTTTTTAGCAGTCTATGCACTTGTTCTATATACCATCTATGCTTATAGGTCTGTATTATTTGCATTGCATCTGCTGCGTTATTGATTGTTTTTGTTGTAAATAATATCCAATGTATGCCTTTGTCATTATTAATTTCCGTTGCTTTTACAACTGTTATGGGTATTGATTTTGGCAATGTTTTATTTATATTGCCAACTGATACGACTATTTCAACTGCTACCCATTTTAAACACATTGTTGCAGTGTGCTTTTGAACATTCGTTCTAATATCTCCTAGTATTTCTAATGCATAAGTATGTTGTTCTGGAGTTGCTGCTAATAATTGATTGACGCTGCTGCCTGTGGTAGTTTTTCTATCAATACGACCTCGAATAACATAATCAACATTGGCTTGCTTGTGGCAGCAATACAAACTGTAAATATCTGATTCTCTATCACTAACAAAAGTAATATTGGCTGCTTCCTTAAGAATAGTTTCGCTGTGATTTATTGCTTTTAGCCACTTATTGGATTCTTTATCGACTATTGCCTGCTGAGCATAGTTTCTTTCCTTTTTAGTAGTAGCTAATTTGCTTCTATCCCAAAGTTGAATATCTGAAAATCCTAATACCATACCGCTTTCAAAATCTATAGCTAAAGCACTGTGCAATATAAAACCCAAGATATCTTCTTTTGCAGTTTTGCCCAATCCGGTGTCTTTTTTAATTCGGTTACTATGTGATGTTAGATTAAACTCACAAGTATCTTGTGGTATTACAATGGTTTTGCCTTTACAAAAAGTGATAACGTCTTGAGTAATGGGTTTTATTAAAGAACTCTCTGTTACTGATTGGTTTTGCAAAATTCTATAAAATGAACGCCTTTCGCTAGCAGTTTCACTAATGAAATTGATACTGCTATGACGACCTTTAGTTAACTTTTGTAACAACGAATTTACTCTATTATCTATTCGTTTATCTCCAAAGTGACCTTCAAATATGTTTTCCAAATTAATCGTTTTAATAATAAACGATTAATTTAAATATTTATTTGTGTCCTAACAGTAGCTCTAAGAAGGAGGAGTTGGTGAAGGGAAATGAAAAGCGCTATTAATTTTGACAATATTTTATCCACCTTATATTGAGAATTTGCATTGATAATCAGGGTTGTTATTTCCTTTTGATTTACAAATAATTATATTCTTTTCATTAATAGGAAATTATTTAAAAGAAAATGAAGAAATGACAATAATGAAATACAGAATCCATTTTATCCACATTTTGGTGCTCTAAAAGCTGTTCACAATTACCTGTATTGGTTTTAGTGCTTATGGATTGCACCATTTTCGCTACTGTCTAGGTTATTTACTATCATTTGGCTTGGCTAGTTATGCAATTGGACTTTTAATATGATGCAATCATGTTAATTAACCTATTTAATAATTGACCCAACCTATTCAATTGGCTCGGATGCTGAACAATTGACCTATAAACATTGCCTCTTGCCTGCCGTTAACTGTTACCACATTTATTCCTTTCCAGTAACACTTCTAACAAACAATGAATGCCATACATTAAAATCTTTTTTTATACCCTACAAAAAACTTAATTTCTTCTGGAATTAATAGCGTACTGGTATTTTTATTAGATAATTTTCAAGTCCAGATAACCAAAATAAAAAAAAATACCACCATATCCTTATAGTTCAGGACAGTTGAATCTTTTAAGCCTTATAATTTTACAAACTATACAATTGTTAAGCTAAGAAAAGGTATTACATGCATGTTTTATTAGGTGTTATTTTTCATTTTATTGGTGGTTTTGCTTCGGGCAGTTTTTACATGCCTTATAAAAGAGTAAAAGGTTGGAGCTGGGAAAGCTTTTGGATTGTTGGTGGGCTCTTTTCATGGTTAGTTGTGCCACCGATTGCTGCATATTTAACCATACCAGGCTTTGCTGAAATCATTAAAAACACCTCAATAAGTACACTTACTGCAACTTATGTAATGGGCTTGCTTTGGGGCATTGGCGGTTTAACGTATGGCTTGGGTGTGCGCTATTTAGGCGTTTCGTTAGGTAGCTCTATCATACTTGGATTGTGTTCTGTTTTTGGTGCATTAATTCCATCCGTTTATTACTATTATAATCCTACTGAGGGCAAAGACACAATTGTAGATTTATTTACAAGTCATTGGGGTATCATGGTTATTCTTGGCTTGGTCGTTTGCTTAATTGGTATTGTTATTAGCGGCAAGGCTGGGGCCATGAAGGATAAGGATTTGGCAGGTTTAAATGGTGATACTAAAAAAAGTTCATCAGACCCTCATTTACATGTTGATGCTGGGGGCAATGAATTTGAGTTGGGCAAAGGTTTAATACTAGCTATTATATCAGGTGTGTTAAGTGCTTGTTTTAGTTTTGGTATAGAAGCTGGTAGCAGCATGGGCACAACTGCCAATGAACTTTGGAAAGCAGCAAACCCACATGAAACTGGTGAGTTTTTATTTAAAAACAATGTAATTTTCGTAGTAATTCTATGGGGCGGTTTAACAACCAATTTTATTTGGTGCATGATTTTAAATGCTCGAAACAAAACTTTTAGCGACTACACTAACAAGCAATCTCCGCTACTCAAAAACTATTTATTGTGTGCTTTAGGGGGAACAATGTGGTTTTTACAATTTTTCTTTTATGGTATGGGTGAAAGTAAAATGGGGAATGGTGCTAGTTCATGGATACTACACATGTCATTCATCATTTTAGTAGCCAATATGTGGGGCTTAATCCTAAAAGAATGGAAAGGAGTAAGCAAGAAAACAACTACAACTATAATAATAGGTATAATAACAATCATTGCCTCGGTAATAATTGTAGGATATGGTAATTCATTAAAATTAAAAAATTAAAAAGAAAATTTTATGGGAGCAACAGTATCAGATTTTAAAAATGTTAGCTATTTGTGGGATGATGCAATAGCATCATCTATTGAAGGCGATGAAGTAGCATTGCTTATTTATCGTTCTAATTTATTAGGTGCCGATTTAAGGCTTACCAATTACGGTGGTGGTAATACATCTTGCAAAGCAATGACCAAGAATGTATTAACTGGCGAAGCCACAGAAGTAATGTGGGTAAAAGGTAGTGGTGGTGATTTAGGATCCATTAAAAAAAGCGGGTTGGCTGCTTTGTACATGGATCGGTTATTAAGCTTAAAAAACGTGTATCGAGGTATAGAACACGAAGATGAGATGGTTGAATTGTTTAACCATTGCATTTACGATTTGGCTTCAAAAGCACCTTCTATTGATACCGCTTTACATGGTTTTTTGCCATTTAAACATATTGATCACTTACACCCTGATGCAGCTATTGCAATTGCTGCGGCAAAAGATGGCAAAAAGATTACAGAAGAGTTATTTAACGGAAAGATAGGTTGGGTTGAATGGCAAAAGCCTGGTTTCGATTTAGGTTTACAATTAAAACAATGTTTGGATGAGAATCCTGGCATCATCGGTATCATGTTAGGCTCACATGGTTTGTTTACTTGGGGCGATACTGCTTACGAAAGCTATATCAATACTTTAGAAGTAATTGAACGTTGTGCGGAATATTTGCAAAATAATATTGGCAAAAAAGCACCCGTTTTTGGTGGTCAAAAATTGGAATCTTTACCTAAAGAGGAAAGGCTTTCTCAAGCTGCTTCATTAGCCCCAATTTTACGTGGCTTCTGCTCTTCACAAACTAAAATGATTGGTCATTTTACTGATGATGACAGAGTACTAGAATATATTAACAGTAATGATTTAGATAGATTAGCGCCATTAGGTACTAGCTGCCCTGACCATTTTTTACGTACCAAAATAAGCCCATTAGTTTTAGACATTCAAGCTGGTGATGATTTAAGCGATGTAGCTGCAATTAAAGCAACATTAGCACCACAATTTGAGGCGTATCGCGAAATGTACACTGACTATTACAACACTTGTAAACACCCAAATAGCCCTGCTATTCGTGATACAAACCCTGTAGTAATTATTTTTAGAGGAGTAGGGATGTTTACGTTTGCAAAAGACAAACAAACGGCTCGTGTTGCTGCTGAGTTTTACATCAACGCTATTAATGTAATGAAAGGCGCAGAAGCAATTTCTGAATATACTTCATTACCTCTTCAAGAAGCATTTAATATAGAATACTGGTTGTTAGAGGAAGCCAAATTGCAACGTATGCCTAAGCCAAAGGCTTTGAGCGGTCGTATTGCACTAGTAACTGGTAGTGCTGGAGGTATTGGTAAAGCAATTGCCAAGAAGTTTGTTGACGAAGGTGCGTATGTTATTTTAAGTGATATGAATGCTGAGCGTTTAGAAACTACAGCTGAAGAATTTAAATCACAGTATGGTAAAAATGCGTATGCAACTGCTGTATTAGATGTTACCAACGAAGCACAAATAAAATCTGCTATGAATATTGCAGCTTTAGCTTTTGGTGGAGTTGACATCATCATTAATAATGCAGGTTTATCAATCTCCAAAACCATACAAGACCATACTGAAAAAGATTGGGATTTGTTGTATGATGTATTGGTAAAAGGTCAATTCTTTGTAACACAAGCTGCTGTAGCAGTAATGCGTAAGCAAGCTACTGGTGGTGATGTTATCAATATTGTAAGTAAGAATGCATTAGTATCTGGTCCAAATAATGCTGGTTACGGTTCTGCAAAAGCTGCTCAATTACATTTAAGCAGATTGAATGCTGCGGAATTGGGTGGTGATAAAATTCGAGTAAACGTTATTAACCCAGATGCGGTGATCAGCGATAGTAATATTTGGGCTGGCGGATGGGCAGAAGGTCGTGCCAAAGCTTATGGCATTACTGTAGCAGAATTACCTGCTTACTATGCTAAACGCACCTTACTAAACGAAATTATTTTACCTGATGATATTGCCAATGCTTGCTTCGCGTTTATAAGTGGTTTATTAAGTAAATCTACTGGTAATGTATTGAACGTAGATGGGGGTGTTACTATGGGCTTTCTAAGATAAGAAATTGTCTGAACCTAGATTTAGCAGGATTAAAATGATTAAAGGATTTGATTGTAACTAGTTAATCAGTCAAATCCTTTTAATCTTACATATGGCTGTTCAGACAATTTTTCATTATCGTATCTACCCGTTGCAGTGTGCGACGCAACGATGCTAAATTGAAAAATAAAAGCTGTTTAAATAAATAAAAACAATGCATAGCGTAGCTTTTAAAATGCAACTGTTTCAAGGCTTTGAAGCAGAATACAAAAAGCGTCAAGATGAATTGTGGCCTGAATTGCTCGATTTATTGAAAGCAACTGGCATTAGTGACTTTTATATTTTATTAGATAAAATCACTAATAATTTATTTGATTTTTTAAAAGCGGAAGATTTGAAGGCATTGGACAACCTACTATCGCATGCAGTGATGCAATAATGGTGGGCTTATATGGGTGATATTATGGCATCAAATCATGATAATTCGCCTGTAAGTGTGCCGCTGAAAGAGGTGTTTTATATGCTGTAGAATCAATTATAATTAGGAATTAATAGTTAATAAATAAAAGCGAGATTGTATGTTATTGGATAAACAACTGATTGAAGATAAAAATAAAAGCTTGTTATCTGCACACAAACGCAGTTTTGAATTTACTGCTGATGGTGTTGCAAACTTGAATCAAGTGTTGCAAAAATTAGTGGCTTTTCAAATTGCTATTCCGTCTTGGGCTTTGGGTACAGGTGGTACAAGATTTGGCCGTTTTAGCGGTTCTGGTGAACCTCGTAACTTAGAAGAAAAACTAAGTGATGTTGGTTTGTTACATGCATTAAACCAATCAAGCGGTGCTATTTCATTGCACATTCCTTGGGATATACCACAGGACGCTGCTGCTATTAAAGCTTTGGCTGCCAGCTACTATATAAAGTTTGATGCGGTAAACTCAAATACCTTTCAAGACCAAGCCACTCAAGAACATAGTTACAAGTTTGGATCGCTACAACACGTAGATAAGGCCGTACGTAAGCAAGCTATTGACCATAATATTGAAGTAATAAAACAAGGTGTGGCTTTGGGTTCTAAAGCATTAACCGTATGGCTAGCCGATGGTTCTTGCTTTCCTGGTCAGTTAAACTTTAGAGGTGCTTGGGAAAGAACTTACGAAAGTTTGCAAGAAATATATGCTGCATTACCCTACGATTGGAAGGTATTTGTAGAATACAAAGCATTCGAACCTAACTTCTACTCTATGAGTGTAGGAGATTGGGGTCAATCTTATCTATATGCTTCTAAACTCGGTCCTAAAGCTTATACATTGGTTGATTTGGGGCATCATTTGCCAAATACCAACATTGAGCAAATTGTAAGCTTGTTGATGATGGAAAATAAATTAGCAGGTTTTCATTTTAACGATAGCAAATACGGTGATGATGATTTAACCGTAGGGTCAATAAATCCTTACCAACTGTTCTTAATTTTTAACGAATTGGTAGAAGGTATGGATGCAAAAGGAATGAATCATGCTACCGATTTAGGTTGGATGATTGATGCAAGCCATAACGTAAAAGATCCATTAGAAGATTTGCTACAATCAATAGAAGCAATTATGATTGCTTATGCACAGGCATTATTGGTTGATACAAAAGCATTGAAAGAGGCACAAGCCGTAAATGATGTGGTAAGATGCCAAGAGATTTTACAAACTGCTTACAGAACTGATGTACGCTCTTTAGTTGCACAAGCAAGATTATTATCAGGCGGTGCTTTACAGCCATTAAACCTTTATCGCCAAATGAACATACGTAAAGAATTGGTGAAAGAAAGAGGCGAAAAAACAGTAGCAACTGGCCTTTAAAATTAAATGGTTTAAAAGATTATTGTTACATCGTTAACGGTGAAATGAATTATTTTTTGTTTGAATTACCATTTTATTTTACAATACATTAACGGTTTAAAGTATGCCTATACCTGTAATTGCCATTTTTGATATTGGCAAAACAAATAAAAAGTTATTCCTGATTGACGAGAGTTATACTATTTTATGGGAAAATACAATTCAATTATCAGAAACTACTGATGAAGATGGCTTTGCGTGTGAAGATGTTGAAGAGTTAACACGCTGGGTTAAGGGTTCGCTAAATAAACTATTTGAGCTGGCTAGTTTTCAAATTAAGGCAATCAATTTTTCAACATACGGTGCTAGCTTTGTTAATCTTAATAAAGAAGGTAAAATCATTACCCCTTTGTACAATTATCTAAAACCCTATCCTGGGTATCTTTTGAAAGAATTTTATGATACCTATGATTCTAATGGCGATTTTTCAATTAATACTGCGTCACCAAAATTAGGCAGCTTAAACTCAGGTTTACAGTTATACAGATTAAAACAGGAGCGGCCTGAAATTTTTAATCAAATACATTATTCTTTACACTTGCCTCAGTACTTAAGTTATTTGATTACTAAGCAAGTGTATGCAGACATAACAAGTTTAGGTTGCCATACTGCATTGTGGAACTTCACTTTAAATTCATATCATAAATGGCTACAAAAAGAAGACATATCTATTAAGCTGCCTAGGTTATTTTCGTCTGAAAACGTATTGCGCACAACCTATAAGAACTTAAACATTTTAGTTGGTGTTGGATTGCATGATAGTTCTGCTGCACTTATACCTTATTTAACAACATTTGACGACCCTTTTATACTCATTTCAACTGGCACTTGGTGTATTAGTTTAAACGCCTTCAATAAAATACCACTGACACAGAAGGAATTAGAAGAAGATTGCCTTTGCTACATGGAATATCAAGGCAAGCCGGTAAAAGCATCAAGATTATTTGCTGGATACGACCATGAACAGCAAACTAAAAGACTAGCAGAACATTTTGGTGTGAAAGCCGATTTCTATAAATCTGTTAAATATGATTCAGATTTAATTAAACCATTAAAACTTGAATATGCAGAAACTAATGATAAAAGAGATGCTTATGTAATGGCTGCCGATTCCGGATTTGTGAAAAGAGATTTAAGACATTATAAAAGTTATGTTATTGCCTATCACCAATTAATGATGGATATCATGGTACAGCAAGTTTATTCAACAAAGCTTATTATACAAGATACTCCGATTAAAAAGATTTTTGTTGATGGAGGATTTAGTAAAAATCCGCTTTATATGTGCATGTTAGCAGAAGCGTTTCCTGATGTTGAAATTTATGCATCTAAAATAGCTCAGGCCACCGCCATTGGAGCTGCACAATCAATACATAAATTTTGGAATACAAAGGATTTACCTAAAGATATTGTTACCTTAGATAAAATTAGTAGGTGATGCTATTAGATAAAAATTTACAACTCCCAAAAGCAACTAATATGCATCTTGGGTATTGTTTATAATAAATAGTTGAATATATAAAGATTGAAGCGTTTAGTTTAAAATCTTTATTTATTTATTCTTCAAATAGAAAAATGGTGCCTAAAATCGTCGAACAAAACGAAGAATTGAGACGGGGTTTTATAAAATAAATATTGTATGAAAATAGGATTGTTTGTTCCATGTTATGTTGATCAATTTTATCCTCAGGTAGCCATTGCAACTTTACAATTATTGCAAAAACAGGGATGTACTGTTACTTATCCATTAAGTCAAACGTGTTGCGGGCAGCCCATGGCAAATTCTGGGTTTGAGCATTTGCAAGGCTGTAATGATTTGTTTATTAAAAATTTTAGTGCTTTTGATTATATTGTATGTCCTTCAGGCAGTTGTACCTTACACATAAAGGAGCATCTACATTCATCGTTAAATGAAGAAAACGCAAAAGATATTCGTAATAAAGTGTACGAACTGTCAGAATTTTTAACTGACGTACTTCAAGTTAATGCACTAAATGCTTTTTTCCCATACAGAGTTGGCATGCACCAATCGTGCCATGGACAAAGAGGTTTGCACCTAGCCCAAATGACAGAGTTGGTTGCACCACCATTTTCTAAGCCTATGCAACTACTAAATTTTGTAAGTGGAATAGAGATTGTAACTATTAGCAGAAAAGACGAATGCTGTGGTTTTGGAGGTACATTTTGTGTTATGGAAGAATCCGTGTCTGCAAAAATGGGCAAAGACAGAGTCAATGATCATGCTAATAATGGGGTAGAAGTTATTACTGGAGTAGATATGAGTTGCCTAATGCACATGGAAGGTATTTTGAAACGACAAGGCAGTAAAATACAGATAAAGCACTTGGCGGAAATACTAAATGCCCAAACAAATTAAATTTAATTTTTAATTTTAGTAATTGTGATAATCCACTGAATAGTTACAACGGGGATGAAGCCCAAACAAGATGGTTAAATAAAAAAAACGTGATTAATAAACTTAAAATAAAATATTTTTAACAATGAATAATAATGACCTCTTAAAAATTAAGTTTTTGCAATTATTTTGTTTGCTTCAATTAATGGCTTTAGCATCTGCTGCTCAAATAAATCCAATTTATCTTAGAACAGAGTATAAAGTTAATCCCGTAACTGATATTTCTAAGCCGCGTTTAAGCTGGGAACTGCAATCTGTACAACAAAATCAAAAGCAAATCGCCTATCAAGTTTTAGTAGCTAGTTCCTCAGTTTTATTAGCTAGTAATAATGGTAATTTGTGGGACTCGAAAAAAGTTAATTCTTCACAGACTAATCAAATAGAATACGGTGGTAAAGAATTGCAAGCCACTCAAGTTTGCTTTTGGAAAATACGCAGTTGGGATAAAGATGGTGTCGTAGGTAAGTGGAGTTATACCGCAAAGTGGGAAATGGGCATGCTTACTAAAACTAATTGGAAAGCTAGTTGGATTGGTAATGATTTAACCAATCTGGGAAAGGGGAAGGTATATCATTTACCACCTGCTCCTTTTTTTAGAAAAGAAGTGCTGCTAAATGGTACTATTAAAAAAGCTCGTTTGTATGTATCAGCATTGGGGCTATTTGATTTTTATATTAATGGGAAAAAAATAGGTATTGACTGTTTTACACCTGGATTTACCGATTACAATAAGCGTGTTTATTATTTAACTTATGATATTACTAATAATGTAAGAAATGGCAACAATGCTTTTGGATCTATTGTAAGTGACGGTTGGTATGCAGGATACCTAGGTTACGCTTTACTCGTAAAAAACTCAGTCGTTAAAAACTTTTATGGTAAAGTGCCATTGCTTAAAGCACAAATTGAAATTGAATTTGCAAATGGCAAGAAACAATTAATTGCTACAGATGAAACATGGAAAACCAATCATGGTCCAATATTGGAAGCCGACATTTTAAACGGTGAAACCTACGATTCAAGATTAGAGTTTTCTAATTGGAATAAGCCAAATTTTAAAGATGATACTTGGAAAAATGCAACTGTATTTACAGATAAGAAAGATAGAAAATTAGAAATATATCCAGGCAACCCAGTACGTGTTTACAAAGAAATGAAAGCAGTAAGTGTGACACTAAAAAGTGAGAATAAGTATCTTTTTAGCTTAGGACAGAATTTTGCAGGCACTGTGCGCTTAAAAGTAACTGGTAAAGCTGGTGATACTGTACGTTTAAGATATAGTGAAGTATTGTTTCCAAATGGTGATTTGATGACAGAAAATTTAAGAAAAGCAAGGGCTACGGATACCTATATCTTAAAAGGTGACCCCAACGGAGAGGTATATACACCACGCTTCACTTATCATGGGTTTCAATATGTAGAAGTTTCTGGACTTCGTTCTAAACCATCGCTAGATGCTATAACTGGTATTGTATTAAGTTCTGAAACACCTCAAGTTGGAACTTTTGAAACTGACAATCCGATGATTAATCAGCTGTACCAAAATATTGTTTGGACACAACGCTCAAATTATTTTGATATACCAACAGACTGCCCCCAAAGAGATGAAAGGATGGGCTGGACTGGTGATGCCCAAGCTTATATCAAATCGGCTACTTTTAATAGCGATATAGCAACATTTTTTACAAAATGGATGGTAGATTTAAACGATGCTCAACGTGCTGACAACACTTACCCTATTTATGCACCTGCGCCTAATTTAAGGGTTACTGATACGTATTCTCCGGGCTGGAGCGAAGCAGGTATTATTTGCCCATACATCATTTATAAAACTTATGGCGATACCAAAATGATTGAAAAGTTTTGGCCTCAAATGGTTGGTTATTTGAAATTTTTAGAGTTAAAAAGTAAAGGTGATTTTGTATTTAAAGAGGCAAGTTTTGAAGATATTAATCCTAAAGGAGGTTTTGGTGATTGGTTAAGTGTGGGCAAAAAAACACCACCCGATATGTTGGCCACCATGTACTATGCTTATGTTGCAGATATGATGAGCGAAATGGCAAATGCGATGGGCAAATTTGATGAAGCAAAAAAATTTCACAACGATTTCGACAAAATTAAAGCGGCCTTCTTAATGCATTATTCTGATTCTAAAGGAAGATTTATAACTGACACACTAGTTTATGGTAATGGTAATGGCTATGTAGATGGCAACATGGGGTTTGATGGGCACACCCAAACGGCTTATGCCAATGCCATTTATATGGATTTACTAACAGATAGCGAAAAACAAAAAGCAGGAAATTGGCTAGTTGAACTAATAAATAGTAATGGTGGTAAGTTATCAACGGGATTTTTAGGTGTTAAGCCATTATTACCTGCTTTGTCAGCAACCGGTCACTCCGATGTAGGTTATGAATTACTATTAAGTAAACAATATCCTTCATGGGGGTTTGAGATAATAAATGGTGCTAATACTATATGGGAGCGTTGGAATAGCTATGTAAAAGGTAAAGGTTTTGAAAATAATGCAGGAATGAACTCATTTAACCACTATGCTTTTGGGTCTGTAAACGAATGGCTATTTGGGAATGCTGCCGGTATTAAGTTGGCAGAACCTGGGTATAAAACATTTATTATAAAACCAGAAATTGCAAATAAAGGTATTAACTATGTAAAAGCAACCTATCACTCTATTAATGGTGAAATAAAATCTTCTTGGAAGAAAGTGGGTAATAAACTTATGATTAACGTAAGTGTGCCTGTTAATACTTCAGCTGATATATTTATTCCAACAAAAGATGCGATAACTATTTTGATGAATGGAAAAGCTTTAAATACTAGTTTAAAAAATAATAATTTTGAAGACGGTTACTTAAAAGTAGTAGTAGGTTCGGGTAATTATACATTTGAAAGTAATAATTAGCGCTTAGTATATGACAATTAATAGAAAGGTACTTACCCTAGATGAATTTCTTACACAACAAACTAGAGCTTTTCCGAGTTCAACTGGTGAATTAAGTAATTTGTTGAGGGATATTGCATTAGCTGCAAAGCGGGTAAATGTTGAAGTAAACAAAGCCGGTCTCGTTGACATTCTTGGTGATCAAGGAACAATTAATGTACAAGGTGAGGAAGTAAAAAAGTTGGACATCTATGCAAATAATCAATTTATGGGTGTATTGCAACATGGGATTAGTTGTGCAGGTATAGGTAGTGAAGAATTGGATGACTTTGTGATATTTGACGATGAGGTAAGTAATAAAAGTAAATATGTTGTGCAGTTCGACCCTTTGGACGGTAGTGGCAACATTGATGTTAATGTTTCAATAGGGACAATTTTTAGTGTTTACAAAAGAGTAAGTGATATTGGAACACCTTGTACAAAAGCCGATTTCTTGCAAGCTGGAAATACGCAGGTAGCCGCTGGATATATTATTTATGGTTCATCTACTATGTTGGTTTATGCAACAAAACGAGGAGTGAATGGGTTTACACTCGACCAGTCAATCGGAGAATTTTGTTTAAGCAATGCAGACATTAAATGTCCGCCTACTGGCAATATTTATTCAGTAAATCATGGCAATTTCTTTCAATTTACCGATAGTATTCGTGACTATATCAATGTTTGTCAGAAAAAAGATAAGACAAATGGGGGACCTTATACACAACGTTATATTGGTAGTATGGTGGCTGACGTTCATCGAAATCTGATAAAAGGGGGTATCTTTTTATATCCAGGAACGATAGATAAGCCGGGTGGGAAACTTCGATTACTATATGAATGCAATCCATTTGCCTTTATAATAGAGAAAGCAGGCGGTAGGGCAAGCGATGGAAAAAAAAGGATTTCAGATATTATACCTACTGAACTGCATCAAAGAACTCCCTTTTTCATTGGTAGTAAAGAAATGATGGATGAATTAGATTCATTTCTTCATTAAGGGAATAAAAAATCTTTGAAAATGACTATTGTTAGAAAGTGTCTAAAATGATAAATAGGTTACATTAAAATTAAAAAATGATATAAAATACAATAATATTTTTTAAATTAATAAAATAATATATGAATAAAAAAGGAGAACAATTACAGTTATTGGACTTGCATTTTATATTTTAATTGGTCTTATTCAACCTGTAAGTGCTCAACCCGTAGCAGTTAAATCAAAGGAAGACAGTTCCTTAAGTGGTAAAAAGGATAGGCAATTCTGGATTGACCAATTAGACAAATTGGCAAGACCTGTCCTTTCAAATATGTCAGAAGATAACCTAAAGAAAAACATGCCTGTTGTTGTTTCCAAGCGTTCGGATTACCCTGAAATGCGTAAAAAGGTGGTCTATCTTGAAGTTTTGGGAAGGACAATGAGTGGTATTGCACCTTGGCTGAATTTGGAGGGTGGTGATGCCAAAGAAGTTTCCCTACGAAACGAATACCGTCAACTTTCTTTAAAGGCAATTGCTAATGCGGTAAATCCGAAAGCAAACGATTATGTTGAATGGTATAAAGGGGGACAGCCACTTTGTGATGCCTCTTATTTGGCCTTGACTTTTCTTCGTTGTCCATGGCTATGGAATCATTTAAGCGATGTAACTAAAAGCCAATTGGTAGATGGTTTTAAACTTGCTAAAAAAGTGGTTCCATATTATAATAACTGGCTTTTGTTTTCTGGTATGATTGAGGCATTCTTTTGTCAATATGGTTATGAATGGGATGGAATGAGGGTTGATTATGGTTTCCGTCAAACAGAACTTTGGTATGTAGGGGATGGGTATTATACCGATGGACCTGAATTTCGAATGGATAACTATAATAGCTATGTGTTTCATCCTTATCTCGTAAAAATGGCAGAAGTGTTTACTGGAAAGGTTAAGGTAGTAAAGGATTTATCCGATAAAATCAAGGTTCGTAATCAGCGATATGCCATTATACAAGAACGATTAATCAATAGCGACGGTTCTTATCCAGCTACAGGAAGGTCGATTGTTTATCGTGGTGCTGCCTTTCAGCATTTGGCAGATATGGCACTTCGTAAACAATTACCACAGCAGTTGAAACCCGCACAAATCAGGTGTGCCTTAACAGCAGTCATCAGGAAAACGATGCTTGCCCCGGGAACATATACAAAAGATGGCTGGCTGAATATTGGTATTTGTGGTTCGCAACCTGATTTGGCAGATCCATATAACAATACAGGTAGCTTGTATATCTGTTCCAATATCTTCCTACCCCTTTGCTTATCAGAAACAGATGAATTTTGGTCGGGTGTACCTATTGATTGGACGGAGAAAAAGATATGGAATGGAGAAGATGTACGTGGCGACCATGCCCCATAAAAACAATATCTATTAATTTAGTTATAAGGTGTAGTGTAATTGCTTTTTAAGACTTAAATTTTGTGTTAAGACAATGTTTTATCATATTTGGCTGCCTTGCAATTGTTGAGCTTGTTGTATTCTTTACTGGTATAAAACTCCCCCTCAAGTATTTTTGTCATGTTATTTTTGACCCTGTCCTTGAAATTGGGTTGGATTAAGCTAAAGTGGGTAAAAGGAATTTCAGATTTTTTATTGAAGAACTTAGCGTTCTTTTTTGTTTCACCTGGGGTTGCGCTGATGATTTATTATAAATTAATTCAAGATGCCTTGTGGGCAATAATTGTTTCGTCGTTGATAAGTACACTTTAAGTTTTGGTGGTAACTGGATGGTTACATCAGTTATTTAGAAAAAAATAAGGTATATTAAACAATTCCTCGAGAGTGAAACATTTATCATCTGTCTTACACTAACTGTTTTTCTAAGCGCTCAGATGCTTCAAGAAAAATTGAAATGGATACTCCTGAATCCAATTATGGTCTCAATTGGCATTATAATATTCATCCTGACCGTATTTAATATCGATTATGAAAGTTATCACAAGGGATGTAGTCAGATTGAGTTCTTTTTAAAACCGGCTGTCGTTGCTGTGGGCGTACCACTATATGAACATTTGGAAAGAATCAGGAAGCAAGCCTTGATAATTATTATATCTCAACTTTCTGGGTGTATTGTAGGTGTTTCTTCTGTTGTAATTGTTGCAAAACTAACGGGCGCTTCTAAATTAGTGATACCCTCCCTTGCTCCAAAATCAGTCACAATACCCATTGCTATGGAAATATCAAAAGTGATTGGGGGCATATCAACACTATCAGCCCCAGTTGTATCGGTTGTGGGGATATTTGGTGGTGTTTTTGGTTACCTGATTCTGAAACTTATGAGAGTAAATAGTCCAATTGCGCAGAGCTTGGCAATAGGCACTGCTTTTCATGGCATTGGCACATCTAGGTCAATGTCAATTAGTCAAAATTTTGGTGTCTATTCAAGTCTTGGGCTGATTTTAAACGGAATTTTCACTTCAATACTTACCCCATATATTCTGAAAATATTGAATTGTTTGATATAGTGAAAATCTATCACCTTCAACTTCTTCGTCTTATTTAAGAAAAATTTTAGTTAGCCAATTCTGGTAGAGCAGAACGTATTGCCGAAGTTTAGTTAGCCCATTCTGCTGTAGCGGAACGTATCGCCGAAGTTTGTTAGCGGATTCTGCTGGAACGGAGCATATTACCGAAGTTTAGTTAACCCGTATTCCTAAAGCAGAAGAATATAATTATTATTGAAATAAAAGCTAACTTAATGGAATTTTTATTGGAAAGACTTTATTAATGGTAAGAAAAGCTTTATAATTAATAAAATCTTTCAGGTTAACAGCTGCATATTTTAAAACATGTATCGCTGAAAGTTCCTTTTACATTGGTTTTGATTATGATTAAAACTATAACGATTAAAGGAATAGATTTTTATATACAAAAAATAGTAATACTATTTTGCCATAACTTTTAACACCTTTAAGCGCTTTTTTAAGGCAGCAATTTTTTGTTGGTTTTTTAATTCGCCAAACCCATTATGAAGTTCTTTTACATCTTTTTTAAGATTGAAATATTCTTCATAGTTATAAAATGGCCATTTTATATATTTATCTTTATGTGTAACTACAGCCTCTGAAGAAGGAATAAAATCTGTATTTTCAATAACTAGATGTTCTACAAAAAGTCTTGACGCCAAGGCAAATTCTTTTTTGTAGAAAAATATAATGTTGATAAATCTTGGCCCTGAATAACGCTAGGCTTTGCTACGCCAGCCGCAGCCAGAATAGTTGGTGCGATATCTATATTTAAAGCAAACTCGCTATTCAATTTCCCTCTTGAAGTGGCTGGCAAACGTGGATCGTAAATGATCAATGTACACGGATAGATTCTTAATAAGGATACCATTTATCTGACAATTGATGATCACTATGGAAGTAGCCATTATCGCCCATAAAAACTATCAATGTGTTTTCAAATTCACCTTCAGTTTTTAATGCCTCAATAATTCTACCAACTGCCTCATCCATATCTGTAACCAATCTATAATAAGCTTTCATATATTTCTGATATTTTTCGAATGTATCAAACCGCCAATGCCAACGAATACGATCACCATTTTTTTCGTTCGAAATAAAAGGGGGCAAAGCATTTAAGGCTTCTTGTGTAGCTGATGGAGATACAAGAATATTGATGCCTTGATATAGGTTTTCAGAAGATGGTTTATAGCGATATTGTTCGGGGTAAAAATCCTCTGCATGTGGAGCAAAAAAGCTTACAGAAAGATTAAAAGCTTTACTTTTTGGCCTATCTTTCAAAAACATTATTGCATCATTTGCATTACGATCGGTAACATGAATTGAGTCGCCAATGATGTTCAAATTAGGTATTGTCTTACCATTGATATCAAATTTTTGAATTTGCAATTCAGGATGTACAGGATACCAATGTTTGCCTTCATATATGGATGAAAAATCAAAATCGGATGGGCGAATTTTATCAACACCATATTTACCTACAAAGCCAGTATAATAACCCGCATTTCGCAAAGCACCTGGATAAGTATTGGCAAAGTTTTGAGTAGCAATTTATGTAGTAAAGTTTTGCACCCTATTACGGCTCATGTATTGTCCTGTAAGTGTAGACGCCCTACTACAGCAACAAATTGGCGTGGTTACACAAGCATTTCTAAAAGTAATGCCCTGTGCTGCAAGTTGATCAATATTAGGGGTTATTAAAAAGTTGTTTCCAGTACAATGTAAAGAATTCCAACGCAAATCATCAGCCAATATAAAAAGGATATTCATCGGCCTCTTTTTTGGTTTTTTAATTACGTTGAAAGCAAAATGCTTAATGAAAATAAACTTAAGAGTGATAATTTTAATCTTTTAACAACCAAATCTTTTTGCATTTTCTCTATTATAATTTTAGTTATTTAATGCTATTTGTAAATTCAATCCAAATATCAATACTGGGTTAGCAATTAATAATCATTATAAAAAAACACAGTTAATTAATGAAACACTAGTTGATATTTGCCGGAAGTTAATTCTCGGCTAAAGCCATTATCGGTAGCGACAATCTTGTCATTTTGTTTTTTATTAATAGTGATACTACTAAATTGATTGGGAAGCTTTATTGTAGCAGTTGTGTTTACAGGAATTTCCACGGTCCAAACAAATTTTTTGCCCTCCCATTTCCAGTCAGAAACAATTTTACCGTAAACAGAATTATAATCGCCTTTTGCAAATTTTAATTGATTAATCAATTTGGGTTCTAATATTATTTTCTTAAAACCTGGAGCAGTCATATCTGGATTAATGCCTGCAATGCCATTAAAAAACCAAGTATCAAAACCTGCTTGCATGGGGTGGCTGTGAGATCTTTCATTTAGTATATTAGGATCCGATGTTACAAAACGAGTACTTACTGGCAATACCTCCCAAAGTGTGGTTGCATGGTATTTCTTCCACATCAATTCAAAACTATTATCTCCTTTTTTATCTAGCATATTAAAAGCGGCTTGCTCGTTTTGGTGTTTACTTAATTGATCGAATAAACGCTGTAAACCAAAGATGCCAGAATACATAAAACCATTGAATTTTTGTTCGCTAGTGATTACTATTGCATTAGCTACCAAAGCCTCATCGCCAACGGGTACTAAGCCAAAATCCAACGCCATTGCATTAGCAGTATGGCTACCAAATGAATGTAATGTAACGTCATAATATTTACTAATAAAAGCTTTTCGAATGAGTAGGGCAGAATCACCAAAATCCTTACTATCTTTTGTGTTGCCAAGAGCTGCGGCCACTTGCTTTAGTATCATTAAATCATTATAATGAAATGCGGTAGAACTCAGTGGTATTGGGCAATCTATTCCGTCAATACTACCGGGTGGACACCAATCGCCTAGGCCAATATAAACAATATGTTTTTTAGCAAGCCCTCCCACAAAATTTACCCATTGTTTCATATCGGGATAAAACTTTTTTAATACCTCTATGTTGCCATAATACTTATACAAAAACCAAGGTAATTGCACAATTGCAGTGCCCCAATCTGGTGATGCAGCACCAATAAAACGCTTGCCAGGTGCCACCATTGTAGGTATGCCAGCAGGTTTTAAATATTTTTCAATCATTGGCTCTTTTAAACCAGTATATCTAACGGTATTAAGCGTAGGCTTTGAAGTAGAATGAATATCGTCCAAATACTTTAGCCAAAAGTTTTGCATGTCCATGTTATAGATACTGCTTTGTGCCACAGCATGTGAATCGCCAAGCCAACCACATTTTTCACGGGCTGGGCAATCAGTAGGAATACTGTGCAGATTACTAATTAAAGTCCAATAACTCAGTTGATGTAGCTTATTAATTTGAGGGTTAGCGCAATTAAAATTACCAGCAGATACCATAGAAGAATACACAACAATACCCGTAAGTAAATCTTTTGCAGGGGCAGCTTTCAGCCCATTAACTTCTACATACCTAAATCCATGATAGGTAAAACGGGGTTCCCAAATTTCGGTGCCAGAACCTTTGCAAATGTATTTTTCCGTTTGTATAACATAGGTAGCATTGATACCCGTTGTGCCATAATCTAAGGTATCATTTACAACCTCTTCAGCCATTTTCATAGTGATGATAGTACCTTTTGGTGCGATGATTTTTAACCTATTCCAGCCAGCAAAATTTTGCCCCATATCAAACACAAAATTTCCGTTTGATAGCTTATAATACTTTTTGGCTGCCAATGTTTGCATCTTTTTTATTGGGGGTAGATTTTGTGGTTTTAATATTGGCGGGTGTTTTTGAGCCATCGAAACAGCCTTCCAATTAGCATCGTTTAGCGATGGCGAACACCAGCCTTCAATTTCTTTATTCGCATCATAAACTTCGCCAGCATATACGTTGTTGCTAAGTATTGGACCATTATTAAATTTCCACGAAGTATCTGATAAAATTTGCTGCATACTACCATTTACTTTCATATCTAACTGGCACCAAAGCATGGGTTTACCATAAGTCAGGTTACCTCCCCAAACTACATCTTGATTGTACCAACCATCACCTAACATTAAACCAATTACATTCTCACCATCTTTTAATAAAGAATCAATATTATAGGTTACATAAAAGGCATAGTCTTCATAATTTGTTTGCCCAGGGTCTAGTACATGATCACCTACTTTCTTGCCATTAATATACAACTCATAAAAGCCTAAACCCGCTATTTGAATAATGGCATTTTGCGGCTTTTCTTTTAACAAAAAAGATTTGCGAAATAAAGGAGCAGCTTGTCCTTTTAGCTTGTTACTAGTTATCCAATTGGCTTTAAAATCGGCAGCATTTACAAGGCCAGTTATAAAACTATTGGCTTTGCTAAAAGTAGAGGGTTGATCATTTTTGTCCCACACTTTTACTTTAAAATAATAATTAGCAGAAGACTCCAATGCCTTACCACCAAATGGAATATTGATTTGATCAGCAGAAACTATTTTTTTACTATCCCATATATCACCAATATTAGCTTCGCTATTTTTTTTGGTTGATGATACAATAATTTGGTAAGCAGTTTGGCTTTGATCATTTTGGTTGGTTACTAGTTTCCAACCAAAAACAGGCGTTTCTAAAACACCAGTTGCATGATCAAAATGATTACAAGAAACTGATGTCACACGCAAACTATTTTGCGAGAAAATGTCACTACTTGAAGCACAAAAAATAATAAATAGCGTAATGGAAAACTTAATAGAAAAACGATTCATTTTATGGAATTAATGTGCTAGTTAAATAATGTCTTTTGTTTGTTTAAAAAGATAAGCTCTTCTTTATCAATTAAAGGATTACATTAATTTTTTGCCATAATAATTAACCCAATACCTATTATATATAGCAATAACATAAAGTATAAGTTACGATAGGTTTTCTTTGAAGCATTAGAAAATTCTTTCCAAATAAAAATGCCCCAAATAGCGGCAACTATGGTTGCGCCTTGCCCCAAACCATAAGAAATTGCAGGACCAGCTTTGCCCGATGCAATAATATTAAATGACATGCCAATATGCCAAATGATACCACCCAAAATACCTACCAAATGGTCTTTGATAGAGCCTTTAAAATAATCCCCGATACTTAGTTTAGTACCAGAAAAGGGAAACCGCATTAGGAAACTATTAAATACAAAATTGCTCGCAACAATTCCCAATGCAAAAAGAACCAAAGCAGTGTAAGGGGTGAGTTTGCCTACTTCTGGCAAATCAAAATCAGCTACCATGGATACCGCCACATACTTATAAAAAAAACCCATCAACACACCCGCAAGAATCGCAATAACCAACCCTTTTACCGAGAACGAAGCTGTCCCTTTATTAACTTGCCTATACGCATTTGCATTCAACAATATGGCAACAGCAATTAGCGACACACCACCAAACAACAATGTAGCATTGCCTTGTGGATTACTCGTGTAATTCACTATTACACCTAATATTAAAGCGATGCCTATGCCTACAGGAAAAGCTACACTAATGCCAGCCAAAACAATAGCTGATACTAATAAAATATTAGCCAAGTTAAATACGATGCCGCCTATAAAGGCAGAAAGTAGATTGGCATTCTCTGCCTGCTTTATATCTACTAAAAATCCCCTTCCCGAAGAACCACTACTACCAATGGTAAACGCCAAAAGCAATGATAGAATGAGAATGCCAAAAGCATAATCCCAATAAAATAATTCAAACCGCCATTTTGCAGAACTAAGTTTGGTGGTGTTTGCCCATGAACCCCAGCAAAACATAGTGATGATACAGAACAAAATTGCGATTGAATACGAATGAATGATAAACATATTGTGAACTTTTTATGATGATTAATGTGAAAAATAAGCTTTGATATTAATTTAAAAAATTCGCTATTTCTAATTCATCCCTCATAGGTGCGGATGTTTGCGCTCCCATTTTGGTAACAGAAATAGCAGCCGCTTTGCAGGCAAAAGTGATTGTATCCTGCCAACTTTTGCCCTCTGCCAAAGCAACTACCAAAGCCCCGTTAAAAATGTCACCTGCTGCGGTGGTATCAACTGCCATCACTTTAAAAGATGGTACAATTCCTTCGCTTCCATCGCAATCAAAAAAAGCACCTTTGCAACCTAATGTGATGATTACGTTTTGTACGCCTCTTTCTTTTAAAATGGTAGCTGCTTGTTTAGCTGTTTCCGCATCGGTAACCTCAATGCCTGTCAGCAGTTCTGCTTCGGTTTCATTTGGGGTAATTAAAAATAGACCTTCATAAACTGTATTTGGTAATTGCGTTGCAGGTGCAGGATTTAGAATAAGCTTCTTTTTATGGTCAACAGCATAAGTAGAAAGATATTTCACAACAGACAATGGCGTTTCCAATTGTGTTATCAGCCAATCGGCATCCTCTAAACAACCAGTCTTTTCAATGTCATTACACGTTAACAGCGCATTTGCACCTGTAGCAACAACAATGGAATTTTCACCCTCTTGGTTTACTGTAATTAAAGCTACACCTGTTGGTGCTATAATTTCTCGTAAAATCCCTGCTGTAACTATCCCTTCTTTGGTATAATGATTTGTAGCATCTTGACCAAAAGTATCATTACCAACCTTACAAATAAAACGAACATCCCCACCCAATCGTGCAGCAGCAACAGCTTGATTAGCACCTTTACCACCCTGAAAAACAAAGAAATCACCACCCAAAATAGTTTCACCAGGTTTTGGAAACCTTTCAGTTTTTAATACTAAGTCCGTATTGGAACTACCAATAACTACTATCTTATTATTCATATTGTAAGTTATTAAGTTAATTATTTTTTTACTGTACATCTGTTCTAAAAGGAGAAGCTGGTAAGCCATCTTCATTAAATAAATTCACTCTTTGAAAAGTTGACCAACCATAGCGGGCAGCAGTTGGAGTGGCAACTTCAGGGCTAGAAATTATTACTTTATCACCCTTTATTTCTCCTGTGGCAGGCACAAACTTTTTACCATCAGCAGTAATAGTAAAGCCTTTTAAAGCACCATCTTTTGCCATCAAACCTTTGCCAACATGCGTAAAAGATATTTCAATCGTATTTCCTTTTACTTCAAATCCTTTGTATAAAGGACCAGAATATTCAAGCTTTTCTCCATAAGCCAACGCCCTTGCAGCCAGAGATAAACGGTTGCCTACAGGTTGTTTAAACGCAGGATGTATATTAATAGAATCGCCGCAATCGGTGATAACAGCCATTGCTGTATTCGAAACCTTGCCTAAAGTGAGTAATTGTGCTTCCCTTATTTCAGGAGTCATTGCTATATGAGGGGCTATTTGTACGAACAAAAATGGAAACTTATCTTGATTCCAATTCCTTCTCCAATCAGTAATCATCGTAGGGAAAAGTGTAAGATATTGTTTTGCCCTGCTTGCATTTGATTCTCCTTGATACCAGATTACACCCTTGATAGCGTAAGGTATTAGTGGATTGATCATTGCGTTGTACAAACCACCAGCACCACCTTCTGGGTTTCTTGGGGCAGTAGGTCTTAGGGGTATTTTTTTATGAGCAATGCTTGCACCCAAGGTATCCGCTGCCCATTTAGCCATAATTGTTGCTTTATTTCTATTGAAACTATCCAATGCTTGAGGGTAATATTTTTTAGCTTTTTCATAAGCTTCAACCAAGGTTTTTAATTCTGGATTAGCTTCCATAGAAGCCCTTGTAGTCCAGTTTTCGGCGGGTGTACCTCCCCAAGCGGTAAATAACAACCCGATAGGAACTTTCAATGACTTATATAAATCACGTCCAAAAAAGTAACCAACGGCAGTAAAGTCCTTTACCGTTGTAGTATCGCAAACAACCCAATTAGTATTCGCATCGTTCACCAAAGTATCAGAGCCTTTTTTTGCAATATGATACTGACGAATTTCGGGATAATTAGCCGCAGCAATCTCTTCCTTAACGTTTGTAATTGGTAAAGGCGCCTTAGAAGAAATAGACACTTCCATATTGCTTTGCCCGCTACAAACCCATACTTCTCCCACTAAAATGTTTTCAATAGTAATAGTGTTCTCACCAGAAATAGTCATAGCAGTAGGTTTGCTATTAACTTTTAGTGCTTTTAGTTTCACCAACCATTTACCGTCTTTAGCCACGGTAGATACCTTCTGCCCCATAAACTCTACTGTAACCTTTTCGCCATCATTGGCAGTACCCCAAACGGGAACAGGAACACCACGTTGTAAAACCATGTTCTTTGAGAAAAGACTATTTGGTTTTACTATTGCAAAACTGTAAGACCAAATAAAAAGGGAAGCGAAGAGAACCAGAAACTTTTGTGACATTTTTTTCATTTTTTTTATTTTTTTTTATTCATCAAGTTTTATTTTTCCATAACCAACTCTTTTCCTTCTATGAAAATGAAAGCATTGGTAAGAACGCTCAATTTGATTGATAGGTTGTAATTAAAGATGCGAACTATCCACTTTAGTTAAGTTGTCATCTATCAAAACCCATTCCTATCAAACTGATTTATTTTTTTAATAGAATTATTTAACTACAGGTCTAATATCAGCTGGCCAATCATCTGTTCTAAACGAAGAGGCTGGCAATCCTTCTCTATTAAATAAACTAGCAACTGAATTATTTCTAAACGCATATCTTACAGCTACTGGTTTCTTCACTTTGTCAGTGCTAACTAAAATAGTATTTCCTTCAACTAATGCCTCAGCTTCATAAAAAACCTTATCCTCTCCTGCAATTTCAAATTCAGTAAGATTTCCATCTTTTGCTACTAATCCACTACCGATTTCCAAGAAGTTTACAATAGCTTTATTCTCTTTTATAGACAAGGATTTATAGATTGGGCCAGAATACACTAAGTCTGATTTTCCATAATTTTTTGCTAATGCCCAAAGAGCGAGCCTGTTTCCTACATCAAGTTTATTTTTTGGATGAATATCTGTGGTATCACCAATATCTAGGGTTACTGCCATGCCTGTGTTTTTAACAGCTAAACATTTTCTTTGAGCATCTCTAACTAAAGCCCCTTTGATGGCTGGATAACGAAAAGGTGCAATTTGTACATAATAAAATGGAAAATCACCTTGTTTCCATTCATTTCGCCAACTTTTAATTAACAAGGGAAACAATTTTAAATACCTTTCAGGGTCGCCTGAACAATAATCTACATTAGATTCTCCTTGATACCAAATAACTCCTTTAATGCCATAGGAAAGTAAAGGGTGAATCATTCCATTATACAATTTGGCTGGACTGTGTTGTGTTATTGGCAATTCACCAGGTTTTGCAATCTTAGCCTTTTGTATTTCCTTTTCAAAAAAGGGAATATATGAAGTATCGTTTTTTATCAAATCTTCATTTACCCAGGCCTGTGCGGTAGAACCTCCCCAACTTGTATGGATTAATCCAATAGGAACATGTAACTCCTCGTATAATTTTTTACCAAAATAATAAGCAACAGCACTGAACGATTTTGCAGTCCTTGACGTACATTTCTCCCAAACCCCATAGCAATTTTCTTTTGGTGCATCAGCTAATTCACGGGCAACATAAAACAAGCGTATATCTGGAATGTTGGCATTTATTATATCACTTGTATCCTGTTTAAACTGACCTAAAGAAGCTTGCATATTTGATTGTCCAGAACAAATCCAGACTTCACCAATTAAAATATTTTTTAACAGCAGATCGTTAACTTGGATGGTAAATGGTCCACCTGCTATTGGAGTTTTAATTTTAAGCATCCATTTTCCATCTTCTTTGGCTGTAGTTGCATATTTTTTATTATCCCAACTACATGTTATATTAATTTTTGAATTTGATTTTGCTTTACCCCAAATAGGCACTTCTGTTTCTCGTTGCAACACCATGTTATCCGAAATAAAGGAAGGGAAACTAACTTGAGCTTTTATAGCACTGGTCTGAAAAAAGACCAACGCAATAACAACCATAAAAAAAATCCTACTTTTCATTTTTTGTTTTATTAAATAATTATCAATTAAAATTTATAACTCACAGGCAAATTCTTTCATATTTCCATGCACAGTAACGCTGGGATTGTAATTAAAATTGATCAACTAATATCTCAACTAAGTGTACTTTTTACTTACAACCTAAAACTTATAACCCACAACTAATAACTAACAACTAACAACTTCCTTAGTACGATGTAACCTAAATAGTTTTTATTTTTTATTGCTCCTCTCAATTGAAATTTAAACTTAAAAAGGGAAATACATTTTTAAAATATTTAAATTACAGTGTACTTAGTGGAGCAAACTAATTTTTAAGATAATAATTATACCAGTCCACTTCCTCTTTATTTAACATTTTGAATGAAATACCGGGTGGTGCTAATTCCTGAGTCCAATTTTGCAACTTTCTTTTCAACTCTTCTGCTGTAGCAGGATATTTTGAAATAAGATTATTTTTTTCTTCGGGGTCATTCTCTAAATCAAAAAGGTAAGATGCTTTTTTGCCTGCATTAATAAATTTCCATTTATTGTTTCGTATTGCAGTTTGGTTCCAAAACCGCCAAAAAAGATAATCATGAGGCGATTTAGTATTTTTTCCAGAGAGATACGGAACTAGATTTACACCATCAAGGCTTTCGTCTTTTGTTAAGCCTGCTATGCTGATAGCTGTGGCAGCAATATCTAGTGTGGAAACGGGTTTATTATAAGTAATCCCCTTTAGTAGTTTACTCCATTTAATAATAAATGGCACCCTAATTCCTCCTTCGGTTAACATCCCTTTTTCGCCCAACATAGGGTCATTTAATGAGCCATCCCATTTGCCCTTTGCATCATTTATGGGTAAATCTTCTTTAGTTATACCTAGTGGAGCTCCGTTATCGCTCGAAAAAACAATCAAAGTGTTTTCATCAATTCCATATTCCTGTAAAATGGCTGTAATACGACCCACTCCATCATCAATAGCAGATATCATAGCCAACGCATACCTTCGTCTTTCAGGCATCTCGCTGGTAAAACGATCCAAATATTTTTTTGAAGATTGCAACGGCACATGCGGCCCATAATAAGCTAGGTATAGAAAAAAAGGTTTGTCGCTATTTCGCTTTATAAACTGAATGGCTGCATCTGTTTGAATATCTAATCGATCTCCCGGCTCTTTTAAATTAACACCTGCTGGGTTTAATAAATTACCTTTAAGATCGTAATTTGCAGTATATTCATTTATACACCCTGTAAAATATTGCTGAAATCCTCTAGCTTTAGGCATGTAAGGTTTCATTAAAGAATCAGGTATAGGCTTTTGATAGTGATAATAGTTATCTCGAAGCCCTTTAACCAAAACTGCACCAGGAATATTTTTAGTTATCCAATTTTGCGAAATTTCATTTGGCTCTAGATGCCATTTACCCACTTGCCCAGTAATATATCCTGCCTTTGATAAACGATTGGCCAATGTTATTTCTGAAGTAGGTAAGGGCGCTTTGGGAATCTCATCAAAACCATAACGTTGTTGATACCGACCAGTTAATAAGCCTGCTCTGGATGGACTGCACTGTGGCGCAGTTACATAACCAGCAGTAAATCTAACACCATCTTTGGCAAGCATATCTATATTAGGCGTTTTTACATCTTTTACCGAGCCTTGACATGAAAGATCAGCATAGCCCCAATCGTCAGTATAGATAACAATGATGTTTGGCTTTGTTTGACCAAAAGAAAGCTGTATGCTCACCAAACTAAATAGCAGTATCCAATACTTTTTTTTCATTTTAAATAGTTACATTTTGATAATCTATACATCGCTTTAATTGGGCATTTTATTTTCAGACAAAGTATTACTTGGCTGTGAACCAACCCTGTAGCTTGGATTCGGCTTAGGGATTACCGCATTAGATTGGTTTAAGAAAGTAGTAATCAGCTTGTTTAGTTCTTTTACTTTTAACGGCATTTTATTTGAAAGGTCAATCTTCTCGCTGATGTCATCTTTTAAATTGTACAATTCAAACCTGTCCGTTTGGTCATCATTATCGCAATAATCACGTATCAATTTAAAATCACCATCAATCACAGCAGTTGCTGGAATTTGCTTGGTAAGCTGAACATAAATTGGAAAATGAAAAAATATGGGGCCACGCTTAAATTTTTTATTTTTCAATGCTGGCACTAAACTTATGCCATCATACTCAACTCCTGTTTTCTGTTTTATTCTGCACATTTCTAAAAGAGTGGGATAAATATCTACCCCAGAAACAATAGTATTATTGCTACTTCCGCCCTTTATATAACCAGGCCATACTACTGCTAAGGGAACATGTACACCTCCATTATAGTCGGTAGCTTTTCCAGCCCTTAGAGGCAAATTGCTAGTAATAGGTATCTGGTTGTAAGGAGAAGGAATATTACTACCCCCAGCCCAATTAACCCCCCCATTATCAGAACAAAAAACAATAATTGTATTTTCCAATAATCCTTCTTCCTTAAGGGTTTGCATTATTCTGCCAACTGAATTATCAAATGTTTCAATCATTCCTGCATACACTGGATTGTGTTGAGAATCATTAGAATTTGCTAAGGAAGCATACTTGTCTATTAAGTTTTTTTTGGCATTCCAAGCTGCATGCACAGAAAAGCTCCAGTAATCCAATAAAAAAGGCTTGTCTTTATGGCTTTTAATATAATTTACAGCTTCATCGGCCATAGCTTCTTCAAGATGATCTCCTGGTTTTCCATGTCCTTTCCATACT
>Ga0209188_1000513_pt1 | contig 37246 bp, 51 predicted proteins | sample C_130625_EF_Meta_FD_187307 | JGI IMG/M metagenome (GOLD analysis project Ga0209188, IMG submission 187307) | Freshwater microbial communities from Lake Croche, Canada to study carbon cycling - C_130625_EF_MetaG (SPAdes) (version 2) | ecosystem: Environmental > Aquatic > Freshwater > Lake...
CTAAGGGGGGGGGCCACAAGCTCTCCCCTTTTTTAAGGAAATTACTATGCCTAATACGCAAGCAATTGGGGTCGCGTATTCCGATCCTGAATTTACGACAGTTTACGCAAGCCAAGAAATTGGTTACAGCGCAGCGGCTCAAGGCACTGTGACGCAAGCAACGGACAAGTCAACAGCGGTAACGCTGAACAAATCTGCTGGTCGCATCACAATGAACAACGCGGCTTTGGCTGGATCTACTGCGGTTTCGTTTACGTTAAACAACAGCTTGATTTCCACCAATGACGTAATTATTGTGTGTATTTCTAGTGTTACAACTGGTAGTACCGCTGGGGCTTACACCTCTTACGTTTCTAATATGTCTGCTGGTTCCGCTTCAATTACGTTGCGTAACTTGAGTGCGACTTCATACTCTGAAGCTGTCGTTATTAATTTTTCGATTATCCACGGCGCAAGCTAACAGGCGGGGCTTCGGCCCCTCCTTCTGAGGTTTACGATGGCAACATATTCGGCTGGCGATCAGATCAACCGCGCCCTGCGTCTGTTGGGTGTCCTAGCAGAAGGTGAAACCACTTCGGCGTCAGTGTCGCAAGACTCACTGATGGCGATGAATCAAATGATTGACAGTTGGAACACCGAACGGTTGTCGGTGTTCTCAACCATAGACCAAATCGTTAATTGGCCTGTTGGTTCAATCAACGCCACGCTTGGCCCATCAGGGTCTTTGGTTCGTCTAAACGGTACTGCCGTTCGCCCCATTCTGGTTGACGACGCAACATATTTCCGCGATCCGCAGACAAATGTGTCTTACGGGATAAAGCTGATCAACCAACAGCAATATGATGGTATTGCGGTCAAGACCGTAACGTCTACTTACCCGCAGGTCATGTTTGTAAACATGACCTACCCAGATATTGACATTTATATCTACCCCAAGCCAACTCGCCTGTTGGAATTTCACTTTATCAGCGTTGAGGAGTTGACGCAACCGGCAACGTTGGCTACTACGTTAGCCTTCCCACCGGGGTATTTGCGGGCGTTTACTTACAACTTGGCAATGGAGATTGCGCCGGAGTTTGGTGTTGAGCCATCGCCGCAAGTTCAGCGTATCGCCATGACCAGCAAGCGCAACCTGAAGCGCATCAACAATCCTGACGACATTATGTCGATGCCGTACTCGCTGGTTGCAACGCGCCAGCGGTTCAACGTGTACGCCGGGAATTATTGATGAAAACTCCCATTCTGGGATCAGCGTATGTTGCTCGGTCGGTCAACGCCGCCGACAACAGAATGGTGAACTTGTTCCCAGAAATTGTGCCGGAAGCAGGTAAGGAACCCGCATTCCTAAACAGAGCGCCAGGACTCAAGTTCTTGGCAACAATTGGCAACGGTCCGATTCGCGGCGTATGGGCGTTCTCGTCCAGCGACAGCACAGCCTTTGTGGTGTCTGGTACAGAGTTGTACAAGATTACTACTTCGTATGCACCCACGTTGCTTGGCACAATAGCAGGTACTGGGCCGGTCAGTTTGGCTGACAATGGTACGCAGTTGTTTATCGCGGCCAACGGGCCAAGCTACATCTACAACAACACCACCAACGCCTTTGGGCAGATCACCGATCCTGACTTTCCCGGCGCTGTAACCGTATGCTATCTGGACGGTTACTTTGTGTTCAACGAGCCAAACAGCCAGAAGTTGTGGGTGACTGCATTGTTGGACGGTACGTCTATTGATCCGTTGGAGTTTGCCAGCACCGAAGGCTCGCCAGATGGTTTGATTGCGGTGGCCGCAAACTTCCGCGAAGTTTGGGCGTTTGGCACTAACTCAATTGAAGTCTGGTACGACGCAGGTGCTACGGATTTTCCGTTGCAACGCATCCAAGGCGCGTTTAATGAGCTAGGTTGCGCCGCACCATATTCTGTTGCCAAGATGGACAACGGGATGTTCTGGCTTGGGCGCGACCGTCGCGGTCAGGGCATGGTCTACCGTGCCAACGGCTACACCGGCCAGCGGATCTCAACTCATGCGATTGAATGGCAGATCCAGCAGTACAGCGACATTTCTGACGCAATTGCCTACACGTACCAGCAGGGCGGTCATTCTTTCTATGTGCTAATTTTCCCAACTGGCAACGCTACGTGGGTGTACGACGCGGCTACGGAAGCGTGGCATGAGCGGGCTGGTTGGGTAAACGGTGACTTTACCCGTCATCGCAGCAACTGCCAGATGGCGTTTAACAACCAGATTGTTGTTGGTGATTATGCCAGCGGTAATCTGTACGCATTTGATTTAGACGTTTACGCCGACAACGGCAGCATTCAGAAGTGGCTGCGCTCATGGCGGGCGCTACCTACTGGTCAGAATAACCTAAAGCGCACCGCTCACCATAGCCTACAACTTGATTGCGAGTCTGGAGTTGGGCTAAACGGGTTTGTTGTAAACGAAAACATCTATCTACAAACGGAAGATGAAAATTATTTAATTACTGAGAGCGGTGATTATTTGATTGCAGAACAGCAAGCAATTGCTACGCAGGGCGCTGACCCGCAAGTTATGCTGCGCTGGTCTGATGATGCGGGCCACACTTGGTCAAACGAGCACTGGTCACCAGTTGGCAAGATTGGTGCTTATTATCATCGGGTGTTTTGGAGGCGCTTGGGTATGACCCTAAAATTGCGCGATCGGGTTTACGAAGTTTCTGGAACCGATCCGGTCAAGACGGTGATAATGGGCGCAGAGTTGATGTTGAGCGGCACAAATGCCTAATGTGACGCCGATTACCCCACCACGGGTTCCGCTGGTTGATTCCCGTACGGGGTATATTGACCGAGCGTGGTATTTGTTCTTTTTGTCTCTGAACAACGCGGCGGTTCAGGTTTATGACAACCCTTCTGTTGAGCCTGACGTAGTATCTTTGACTGCATCTTACGATGCCGCGTTGCAAGAGTTAACGCAGAACGTAGATACGCAACAATCGCCGGTGGTTTTGCTGCCGCAACTGGCCGAAATGCAGAAACAGATTGATGCGTTGGCGTTGTTGCCCGCACAAATAACCGCTATGCTTGCTCAATTAGCAGATGTAACTGCGATGAATCCGTCTGATGGTGACAAGCTGATATACGACGGCGCTACAGGCAAATGGAATCAAGATTCCCGCAGCTACCTCATGCTTGAATAAAGGATTTTCACATGGCTGTTTCAGTAAAAGTTTTAGTTCCGGCAAAGTTTGCTGAGAACACGCAAACAACCCAGTACACCGCGACTGGTCTTACCGCGATCATTGACAAGTTTACGGCGACCAACATTAGCGGTTCGGCTGCTACAATTTCCGTCAACTTGGTCACAGTAGCTGGGTCCGCCGGAAACACCAACTTGATCACCAAGACCAAGACGCTTGCCGCGTCTGAGGTCTATACGTTTCCAGAGTTGGTTGGGCAAGTTCTAGGGGTTGGCGACTTTATTAGTACAATTGCAGGTACGGCCAGCGCGATCAATATCCGAGTTTCTGGGCGGGAGGTAACATAATGGGCTGGTTTAGCAAATTAACCGGCGGAGCGTTAGATTTCATCAGCGACCCGTTAGCAAAACTAGACGATCAGGTTCGTGAAAACATCCCCGGCGGCTGGACCCTCCCCGCGCTTTTGGCTGGTGGGTACTATTTTGCTCCCGAAATTGGTGCATTTTTTAACCCTGCTACCGGCGCGTCTGTAGCCGCCGGAGAAGTTGCGGGCGGCGAAGCGGCAATTAACTCTGCGTTGACTAGCGGTGGGCTGACCGGGACTAACGCTTTGGCCGGAGGTGAAGCACTTACCGCCATGCCTACCAATTATCTTGGCGCGGGGGCGGGCGGTGATTTGGCCTCTTCTGCTTTTCCTTTAACAAGCGGGCTAGGTCTTTCGACAGGAGCCGAAGCAACTGGATTGTCGCAATATCTCAATCCAAGCTATTTGACGCCCGCCGCGATTGCGGGCAGCGCTGCTTTGGGTGCGTTTTCATCAAACCAAGCGGCCAAAGCGCAACAGCAAGCGGCGCAACAGCAAGCCGCAACCAATCTGCAAATATTTAATCAACAAAAAGAATTGCAAGCGCCGTGGCAAAAAGCCGGTGAAGCGGCGTTAAACAAACTGCTTCCGCTGTCTATGAACTACACCCCGTTTGGAATAAATCAATTTCAAGCCGATCCTAGTTACGGGTTTCGATTGACTGAAGGCATGAAAGCGTTAGATCGTACTGCTGCTGCTCGCGGAGGTTTGCTGTCTGGATCTACCTTAAAAGGGGCGCAGCGTTACGGTCAAGACCTTGCGTCGCAAGAGTATCAGAACGCTTTTAATCGCTATCAAACTGAACGTAACGCTCAACTTAATCCGTTGCAATCGTTGGCCGGTTTAGGTCAAAGTGCCGCTGGCACCTTGACCAACGCGACTGGCGTATATGGATCTAATCAAAACGAAGCGATTGCTAACGCTGCCAACGCTCGGCAGTCTTCGTATATAGGGCCAGCGAATGCTGTTGCTGGCGGTGTAAACCAGTATCTAAACTATGCTGGCAACTCGGCGCTGACGAATGCCCTATTAGCCAATCGGGGAATAGCATAATGCCAATTAACCCAAACATTGCGCTTGCCTACAAAGGCATCGAAATTGAAAATCCGCTGAACCGTCTAGCGCAATTTTCGCAGATTCAAAGCGCTCAGAATCAGAATGCGCTGGCGCAGTATCAGTTGGAAGCCGCGCGTCGTTCTGAAGAACAACAAAACGCTTTTTACCAACAAGCCAGCCAGCCGGGGTTTAAACTAGACATTTCGACGGCGCTTCCGTTTGGCAAAACTGGCTTAGAATTTCTTAAAGCGCAACGTGAAGCAGAAAATGCTGGTTTACAAGCGGAAGAGTTGCGCGGAAAAATTGCTGCCCAGCCTGGGGTTAGAGCAAAAACGAAAGCCGAAACTGACGCCGCAAATTTAAAACGCCAAAGCGACATCGTAGAAAATATCTCCGGCGCGTTTGTACCTTTGGCGGCCGCTTCCGCGCAGGGAACGCTGGTTCCTTTGGCGCAAGTACAAGCTACGGCGCAATCTTTGTTTAGGCGCGGTTTGATAGGCCAAACAGAAATAGATGAACTTCCACAATCTGACGCGGAAGTGCCAGATTTTTTGAAAAACTTGGTTATTGGTTCGGATAAAGCGCGAAAAGCACTTGCAGATGCAATGCCAAAAGCAGAAAGAGTAGATACGGGCGCTGGAATAACAGCAATCCAAAGTAATCCATTGTTGCCAGGGTATGGCCAACCAATGGCTAACGTGCCGGTAATACCTAAAACTGCCGCTCCTGTTGGCCCATCTGATCTTTCGCGGCTGCAATCTGAACGGGCAGCTTTAATAGCAAAAAATCCTAACGATCCGTTAATTAGAGAATACAATCAACGTATCGCAACTTTGACGACTCATCAACCAGCGTCAAGTACAATTACAAACGTAAACGCTTACGCGCCCGCTAGTGTGACCGCGCAGCAAGAGTTTATGAAAGAAACGCGGGACACTTACGGCAGACTAAAAGACGCGCCGTCAGTTCTTGATAATATTGAAAAAGCAAAAGGATTGGTTAAAGGGGCCAAAGGGTTTATGGGTCCGGGCGGCGAATCTTTACAACAAGCCGCAAGTTTCTTAAACAACCGTTTGGGAACCAAAATTGATACCAAAGGTGTATCTGATGCCGCTGAACTGCGGTCTAGGTTGTTCTTTGGGATTATGGACAACCTAAAAAAATTGGATTCTCAACCTACGGCGCAACAGCAAGACGCGCTTCAAGCTGCATTGGGGAGCCTTGGTACAGATCCCAACGCGCTCCCGCGTGTGCTTGACGCTTTTGGCGATACGGTACGTAATAGAGTGGAACGCCATAATCAAGAAGTTACTGGCGCTGAAACACGCGGCGTTAAATTTCCTTACGATCCAAAAATTACGTTGCCAGAACGAGCCGCAGCGGTGGCGGCAACTGCTATACCCCCTGCTGCAATTGAAGCGTTAAGATCCGGTAAAGGTAACGCTAAACAATTTGACGAAATTTTTGGTGCTGGCGCGGCGGCTAGGGCTTTAGGCGGGGGAAAGTAAATGGCTGACAATCCGTTTGCCCAATACGCGCCGCAACAAAATCCGTTCGCGCAATACGCTATTACTAGCGAAATACCGGGGCCGCGCCGTAGCTACTCTTTGGCTGAAGTGCCTATTGAAGCGGGAAAAAACCTCCCTAAAAGCGCGGGCGCGTTTGTAGGTGGGATTGTTCAAGCGGTTCTCAATCCTCTCACTACGATTGGTGACATTTTAGATGTGGGCGCGGGCGCGTTAAGAAACTCATTACCAAAAAGCGTTGTAGACACAATAGACAAAGTTGACCAAGCGTTTGGCGCTGACCCAAAAGCAGCGCAACGAGTGTCAGAAAAAGCCAGCGCGGTAGGCGGCATTATCAAAGATCGGTACGGCAGCTATGACGCAATCAAGCGAACGGTGGCTGAAGATCCAGTAGGCGCTGCGGGCGATCTGTCTTCGTTGCTTACGGGTGGCGCGGGGACTGTTAAGGGTATAACTACCGCCGCTGGCGGCGCGGCTAGAAAAGCAGGTGTGTCTGCCGCTACTGCGGGCCGTATTGCTAATGCTGGTGATGTGTTTGCGCCCGCTGCTGCGTTAGGTGAAAAAATTAACCCCGCGCGATTGGTAGCACCTGTCATAGAAGCGCCGGTTAAGTTGGTTGGTAAAGCGGCGGGCGCGGTGTACAACGCGTTAGACCCAAAATCAGTCGCATACATGACCGCCGCAGAAGGCCGCGCGCCGCAAATTCTAAATGCGCTACTAGATCCTAACCTTCAAATTGTGCCCGGCAGTATGCCTACCGCAGCGCAAGCTGCCGCGCCAGTTGGGGCCACTCGTTTTTCTGCGATGGGTGAATCGGCTAAAAAAACTTTACCGACGCCGTATTTTGAACGTGAAGCCCAACAAAAATCAGCCCAACTAGGTCAAGTTCAATCTGTTGGTCAAGATGAAACGGCCCTTGCTCGCGCAGAAGCACTTAGAAGTGGTACGGCGGCAACTAACTATCCAGCAGCTTTTGCAGTACAAACGCAAGCAGACCTTGCATTAGCACAATTAACAAACAACCCGTATTTTAAAGACGCTATACCAGACGCTACTAAATTAGCAGAAGCAAAAGGCATTACGTTTAGAAGTAACCCAATTGAATTTTTACACGGCGTTAAATTGTCTCTTGACAAAATGATGTCAAAAACAGGCGATACTGCACTCGCGTCTACTGAAAAAAAGCAAGTTGTAGACTTACAAAAACAACTTGTTGGGTGGATGGAAAATAAAGCACCAGAATACAAAACGGCAAGAGAAACTTTTCAAGCGCAAAGTAAACCTATCAACCAAATGCAAGTTGGTCAATTTCTTGAAGGGAAATTAAAACCGGCGCTTGGTCAAGATACAGCAGCGCTTAGGGCAGCAGGCTACGCCGAAGCGTTAGAAAACGCGCCCGCTACGATTAAGCGCGCGACGGGGCAGTCACGATTTGAAAGTTTGCGCCAGATTCTTACGCCGCAACAAATGGCTTCCCTTGAGGCGGTGCGCGATGATCTTGCTCGTGCTAAGTTAGCAGAACAGCAAGCGCGTTTTGCACGAGGTGCTGGTCCTGATGTTAATTTGTTAGGTACTGAAGCTATCGGACAGATCCGCGCCCCTAACCTTATATCTCGCGTAGCTACTGTCGCTAACGATATTATGCGACGGTTGCAAGGTAGATTAGATCAAAAACTTGCTATAGAACTAGCCACAGAAATGCTAGACCCCGCAGCGGCGGCTAAAGCATTAGACAAAGCAATAAAACGTGAAGCCAAGGGTAAAAAAATCGCCGCACCGTTTCAGACCGCCGGTAAAATGGGGTCAAAAATTATCCGTACTCCCGCAGTCATCAACGCGCTTGTCGCCGACCGCGAAAACCAAAACCAACTGGCACCATGATGGTTACATTATCTGAAGTTGATCACAAAATTGACGCCCACGTAGATGTCTGTGCGATTCGGTACGAAGGTATCGAAAAAGAGACGCGCGGTATTCACGCCCGGATCAAGCGTCTAGAACAGATCCTGATCACGGGCGGCGGGGCCATCATTATGATGCTGCTGACGATGCTACTGAAAGTTCATTAAACGGTAATCGTCAGTTTGTAAAATGAAGTTCCTTTTCTTGGAGCCTCACATGAAAGACGACATCCTCTCCGCTATCAACGATTCTGAGCCAGTTGACGCCTTGAACGCGCTGTTCTCGGTCGCCTTCTTGGTTGCTAAAGCATCAAACATCAACGAGTTCACCCTGTCTTCGCTTTTCTCTTCAACCGCCGACGCTCTCTTCCAAGCTCACGTTGACGAAGAAGTTGAAGCCGAAGAGTTTGACGAGCAGACCGACGAGTAATGCTCAGACCCCCCGATGACCTCGGGGGGTCACCCAACCGCAACAAAACTGTGCTATTTGATGTGGTTCTTCTAATAGGATGAAGAATGAAGCCACAAAAAATAAGCGACGAAGAGTTCTTGCGGCTATGGGAAGAGCATAAATCACCTGTCAAAGTTGCCAGACTGACGGGAATTTCTGAGCGGCGCGTTCATTCTCGGCGTCGTTCTTTAGAAAGTAAGTTGAGCCTAAACTTACTAACTGGCAAACCAATCCACATTCAGAAAGCCAGACACGAAGCTGGCCTGACCGATGGCATCGCCATCATTTTCTCTGATGCCCACTTTTGGCCTGGGATTAGGACAACGGCTTTTAAGGGCCTCCTGTGGGCGATAAACGAACTTAAACCGCACGTTGTGATTGCCAACGGCGATATTTTTGACGGAAGTTCGATCAGCAGACACGCCAGAATAAATTGGAGCGCGGTCCCAAACGTGAAACAAGAACTGGAAGCGTGCCAGGCGGCGCTTAAAGAGATCGAAGATGCTTGCGAGAAGGCCCGCCACCACACTCAACTAATCTGGCCGTTAGGTAACCATGACTCGCGCTTTGAATCGCGTCTATCCGAAGCAGCGCCACAGTTTGAGGGCGTCGGCGGCACGGCGCTTAAAGATCATTTTCCCAAGTGGCATCCATGTTGGTCTTGCTGGTTGTCGGATAACGTAGTGGTCAAGCACCGCTACAAGGGCGGCGTTCACGCTACCCACAACAACACGGTCAACTCTGGCGTAACTACTATCACCGGCCATCTACACAGCCTCAAAGTAACGCCGTTTGGGGACTATAATGGGACTCGGTGGGGCGTTGATACTGGTACGCTTGCTGAGATTGATGGGCCGCAGTTCATTGATTACCTTGAAGACGGTCCAGTCAACTGGCGCAGCGGGTTTGCCGTCATAACGATGAAAGACAGCAAACCACTCTGGCCGGAACTAGTCAGCAAACACGCCGAAGGTATCATTGACTTCCGTGGTCAACTTATTGATGTGAGTGGGTACTGATGGAAATCGCAGAACTTTTTCTAAAGGCGTGGCCAATACTGCTTGGTCTTGTGACGCTGATTATTGTGCTGTCTAAGTTGGACCTGCGAGTAGCCGTTCTTGAGGAAAAAGTCAAGTCCGCGTTTGAGATCATCAACAAGATGAAGGACAAGCCATGAGCGAAAAACTTGAAGCCAAGAGTCAGCTTATCGAGAAGACCGCCTTTGCTGTGCTTCCGATTTTGTTTACCTGCGTGGTGTACCTGATGTCCGCGCTAGACAAGTTGACCCATGAGGTCACTGTACTTAACGCCAAAATATCCCTCGTTGTTACATCCGACAACAAGCAAGCCGTGAACTCTGGTGCTGAACTTGCAAGGGAAAAACTGCGGCAAGAGCTTGAGAAAGAGATTCAACGCAACCGCGACATGATTCACGATAATCAGAAGCACATCAGTATCATCGAAGACAGAATGGCGAGGAAATAATGGCTGATTTCAATCCCGCATTTGACAAGATGATCGTCGATGAAGGCGGTTATATTTTACACACTGTTCCGGGTGATACCGGGGGAATGACTTATGCAGGAATTGCACGCAACCCAAACCCGCATTGGCCGGGGTGGAACCTTATTGACAACGGCGCTATTGACAATCCACTCCTTACCGGGATGGTTCGCAACTTTTATAAAGTTGAGTTTTGGGATCGTGTACGAGGGGATGAAATTACGCAACAAGTTGTTGCAGAAAACATCTTCAATTTCGGCGTAAATACCGGCATCAAAGTCGCAGTCAAGCTGGCACAGTTGATTGTGGGCGCTACCCCAGATGGCTCAGTCGGCGATGTGACCCTGCAAAAGTTCAACAATGTTGAACCAGAAGCGTTTAAAAAAGCCTACGCTCTGGCGAAGATCACCCGCTACGCTGACATCTGCAACAAGAATCGTACCCAGTCCAAGTTCCTCCTTGGTTGGATCAACCGTACATTGTCCGGACTAAAGTAATGGATCTCATCGGTATAGGATCAATAATTGAAGGCGTGGGCAAGGTCGCGGGCGACCTCATTACGACAGACAAAGAACGCTTTCAGATGGCGCTGGAAGACCGCAAGCTCGACCTTGAAGAGAAGCGTATCGACCAAGCTACAGACCTCGCGCAAGTGGATATCAACAAGATCGAAGCGGCGTCTTCTAGCGTATTTGTCTCTGGCTGGCGTCCTGCTGTGGGTTGGGTTGGGGTTGCAGGTCTGGCTTACCAATTTCTTGGCTACCCTCTAATGCAATGGATTTGGGCGTTTGGGCAGGGCGTGGACCTAATCCCGAAGGGTCTGGCCGCACCGCCAGACCTCCAGGTTGAGCAGTTGATGACGTTACTTGCCGGTCTTCTTGGCTTCGGCGGTATGCGAAGTTTCGAGAAATCCAAGGGAGTCGCGGCGAAGTAGGTCGCGGTAGGCGTTAATCGCCGCTTTTAAGTCGGCGTTTAGCGCCTCAATCTCCGCATTGAGTAGGTTCATACGTTCAGTCGATTCCTTGGCGAACTGCACAAGGTTTTCATAGCGCCACGCGCCGAAATCAGTCATGGTTGTTTAGCCTGTTGAAGTAGTTCAATACGCTCACGCGATACGCGCAGCACGTTATATCGTTGATGGATGCGGCGCAGAATGCTGGCGCGGCCCTCAGTCGCTAACTCGTGGTTCAGCATCTCCAACACCATTTGCTCGTCCAGCGTCTTCAGAGCTGTGTTTAAGCCCCGCCAAGTGTGATTCAAGTCGCACCTCTAAGTCTTTAAGGGTTTCAAGTACGCGGTTGTAGTTGCGTTGCGCTGCGGCCAGTTCGCGCTGACGAATTATAAGTTCTTCCCGCGCGGCGATCAGTTTTGCCCGGACTAGCTTCATCGGATCACCTTCTCTAGTAGTGTGCGAGCCAGCGGTTGCTTACCCAGTAGCCAGGATTGGATTCGCCCCATGTCCCAGGTAATGATTTGGAACTGGTTCGGGCGCTGGTAGCCGGTACTAATTTGGGACTTGTCCCAGTCTCTGATGAATTTGCCTTTAATGATCATTTTTGCTCCTTTAGTTTTTCTCGCAAAGCCAGAATGGTTTTGCAAATCAAACAATCACATCCGTGCAAGTTTTCTGGTTTTGTTTGGTCTGATGCGTATTCCAACGCATCTAGCGCCTGTTGCATAAGTTCGCGGTCAGTCATAGTCGCCTCAAAATGGTGCGTTTGGTAAGTTGGAAATGTCAGTCTTGGGTTCGCGCTGGCGTTTGATTTTCTGGACGATGTGCGGGTACGGCGGCATATGCCAGACCCACCGCACGACACGCCCTTCATCGTCAAGAATGCCGTATTTCATTTCAGCGCCTCCATAGCAATGTCAGACACGGCGCGTTTGTCCTGAAGCGCCGTCCAAATTTTTTCGTCAATCGTCTTCTGAGTTGACATAATGTAGACCCAGACGTCGTGGCGTTGACCGCTGCGGTGTAGCCGCCCGACCGTCTGCTCAAACAACTCCAACGACCACGGCAACGATATAAAGACCATCTTGCAGCCGCCGTGCTGAAGGTTCAGACCATGACCGGCAGACTTAGGATGGACCGCCAGCAGTTCAATCTGACCGGCGTTCCAGCGTTCGATGGCGTTATCATCGTCAAGCGTAACTAGATTGGAGTAGCGGCGGTGCAGTTCCATCAATTCTTCTTGGTACTGATACACCAGAATTGTGTTGGCGTGTTGGTTCTCGGCCAGCAGATCGTCCAGCGCCTCAAACTTATGTTTTGAGAACCAGATCGGCGTCTGATGCGTGATGAACTTGCCCTTCATAACCAGATCGGGCGTTTGATGCGTGTCGTATATGAACCCCGACGCCATCTGTTGCAGCTTGCCCGTCACCACACCAGCGTTGACCGCCACAATATTGTCAAGAACAAACTCTTTCTTGAGTTTGTTGTAGTGGTCCATCGGCATCTGACAGTCCACATGAACGATGTGCAGCGGCGGTAACTTGTCGCTGTATTCGCCCGGTTCAAGGACGTAGGTGGCCGGTTTGATACGCTCCATCACGTGTTCCAGACTGCCTACGCGCGGCGTCCATTGGCCGAACTCAGGGTTTATGGCAATGAAGTATTGCTGCAAGAACGCGCCCTTAGAGCGCCCTAGCAACGTCTGGTCAATGATCTTGCATTGCCCGTACACATCTTCCAACCCGTTACTGGTAAACGATCCGGTCAAGCCCCACCGGATTTCAATGTGGTGAATTAACTTGGCGAGCGCCTTAAACCGCGCGCCGTATGGGTTCTTGAGCCGCGTCAGTTCGTCGAAAATGATGCAGTCAAAGTCAACGTGGAACGGAATATTTTCGTAGTTGGTTACGACCACCTGCGCGCCAGACTCAAACGCTTTCTGGCGTTGCTTAGGTGTGCCAACAGCGACCGCGACGGTTAGCTCTGGCGCCCACTTCGCGGCCTCAGTCGCCCATACGCTTTCGGCTACCCGTTTAGGTGCAAGCACTAAGGCGTTGCGTTTGATCTTGAGCAGCGCCGACAGCGCGGTCAACGTGATGGCCGTCTTGCCCGCCCCCACGGGCGCTAGGATCATCGCGCGATCCTGGCCGTAGAGAAAGTCTGCGGCTACTTCTTGGTAAGGTCTAAGGACCATTGTGCTACCCCTTCTAGGTTCCAGATTACTGTGTAGTTTTGATTGAGTTGGCGCATGGTTGCGCCGAAGTGTTCCTGTAGTTTGCTGAGTTTTCCCCCCTTGGTTTTAAGTTCCACGAACCACGTCGACCCGTCCGGCAGACACGCCACGCGGTCAGCCACGCCTCGGACGCCGGGGCTTGTGAACTTGTACGTCTTGCCGCCCATCGTCTCAACAACCCAGACGAAGTGGCGTTCGATCTCGCTTTCTTTCATGTCGGCATCATATCTTGCAAAAAAGTTGTTGACAAGCAGATCGTGATCGGGCAAAGTGACGTCTCCAACCACTTCACTAAATGGGAATCCAAAGTGAAAATAATCCTAGAGCGCGAAGAGATCAAGAACATCCTCATCACCTACCTTGAGAGCTTGCTGCCCAACGCCAAGTTCAACAAAGTAGAGTTCGATTGCAGCGGGTATTCCACGCTGTACAAGGTCACCATCAGTCATGAGGAGGACAACGCAGAATGAACCTCATACACATCATGAAAGACGACAACGGCGACTTCGAGCCGTTGGACCTGACCCCTGTGTTCTACAAAGGCAACCTGATGTGCGTACCGCATTGGCGCATCAAGAACACTTGGGTAGCCCCCGGCGGCAAGACCTACACCACGGCAGAGTTGCTGGCCCTTGGCGCTAAAGTATCCCTGTCGCTGCTCTGGCAACGCGGGTGGGTCACGAAGATGTTAGGGCGTCACAACCCTGCGATGCTGTCGCAGGAATCACTCACGAACTTGATCAAAGGAAAAGCAAATGCACTCTAATATCGTTGGCGGTTCGACCGCCAAGCGCGTGGTCAACTGCCCAGGCTCAGTCGCGCTTGTGCAGAAGATGCCCCCGCGTGTGGCGGGTGACGCCGCCGATCAAGGCACGCTGTGCCATAGCGCGATGGCGATGCTGTTAGAAGATCCTAGTTTAGAGATCAAGAGCGTGCTCGGCATGGTCGAAAACGATCAAACCATGACCGAAGACTTGATCGACGAGAAGATCGTCCCTGCGATGGCGGCGCTAAACGAGATCGACCCAAACGGCGACATGGAGTACAAAGTCGAGTCGCACGTTAATTTTGGCAAACTGCTTCCGGGCGTGTTCGGGTCTGCTGACCTGATTGGCCGGATTGACGACCGCGCCGTCATCCTTGATTGGAAGTTTGGGCGCGGTGAAGTAGATGTTGAAGAGAACGAGCAGTTGCTGTTCTACGCCGCTGCTGCGATGCGAACCAAAGGTTTGGAATGGGCGTTTGAGGGCGTGTCTGAAGTCGAGATGGTCATCGTCCAGCCGCCAGCGGTCAAGCGTTGGACGACTACGGTCGCGCGCGTTAAGCAGTTTGAGCGTGATTTAGTCCATGCCGTCACCGCGTCACAGAACGCCGCTGCTCCGCTTAAGGTTGGCGACCATTGCCGCTACTGCCCTGCCAAGCCGATCTGCCCACAGATGACCGGCGCGGCAGAGCGGGCGCTTAAGGTGCAGATTAAGGACCTAGACCCCGCGCAGATTGGCGAGTATTTGGCGACTGCTGATCTGGTTGAGAAGTGGATCGCTGACCTGCGCGATCTGGCGCATCAGATTCTTGAGTCTGGCGAGCCGGTTCATGGTTACAAACTGGTCCCTAAGCGCGCGCTGCGTCAGTGGGTTGACGAAGACAAAGCTTACGCTGCGCTGACTAAGCTAGGCGTTGACCGTGAAGAATTGGTGGAGACGGCCCTGCTGTCGCCCGCCAAGGTTGAGAAGATCCTGAAAAGGAGTAAACTCAACCTCCCCGATGACATCGTTGTTGCGGTGTCGTCGGGAACCACAATCGCCCCGGAGAGTGATCCCCGGTCAGCGGTTGTGTTCCTCCCCGAGCAGATGAAAACTGCTCTTTTTAAACTAGGATGAAATGATGTCAAATTTAGTAGCCTTCAATAAAGCTGGTCTCCCCGCTCTCGCAGCAATCGCAACGGCTATCAAGACCGTTGCAGCCCCCGCCGCTTCCGCTGGCTCGGTCATCCTGAAAATGGACAAGACCGGTCATTGGGTGTTCGGCGCTGATCAGACTGAAGTTGAGTCTGACTCAAAGTGGGCCGTTAACCCCTTCTCATTCGTACACGGTTGGATCGCCTGGGGCGACGGCGTAGTGCTGGGCGAGCGAATGGTTGCGCTGACCGACCCGTTGCCAGACACGGACGACGCGCCTCCCCATGCCGCGCGTGGATGGGAGAAGCAAGTCGGGTTCTCGCTCAAGTGTTTGACGGGCGAGGACAAGGGTCTTGAGGCGCGCTATTCGACGACTTCGGTCGGCGGCAAGCGTTCCTACGAGGCGCTTGCATCTGCGTTCGCCAATCAAGTGTCGGTTGATGAGTCGAAGCCCGTGCCGGTCGTGCTGCTCAAGAAAGAGCACTACCAGCACAAGTCCTACGGTCGCATTTACACGCCGATTTTTGAGATCGTCGAGTTTATGTCGATGGACGGACCTGAAGAGGAAGCTCCCCAGCCGACGCGCCGTCGTCGCGCAGGGTAAGTGATCCTTTGGGTTGACTTTGAAACCCGTAGCACCTGCGACCTTCGGGTCGCGGGTGTCTATAACTACGCGCAGGACTTGGAAACCGAAGTCATCTGTATGTCCTACGCATTCGACGATGAACCTGTTAAAACTTGGACCCCAGACTTAACATTTCCGTCTGATGTGTTAAATCATAAAGGTCAGATCCGCGCGCATAACGCCGCGTTTGAGCGTCTGATTTTTTGGTATGTGCTACAGATCAACTTCGATCTTGAGCAGTTCTATTGCACCGCAACACAAGCCCGCGCGAACTGCGCCCCAGGCTCGCTTGAGGACGTCGGTCGCTTTGCTGGCGCTGACATGAAGAAAGACCGGCGCGGCGATTACCTTGTGCGGCAGTGCTGCGTGCCGCCATACAATGACAAGCTCATCCCAGAACTGATCGAATACTGCGAGCAGGATGTGCGCGCCATGCGCGCCGTTAGCCTCGCTCTGCGTCAGCTATCGGATGAGGAACTGCTCGACTACCACGTAAACGAGCGCATAAACGACCGTGGCGTGAAGGTGGACGTTGCGCTATGCAAGGCCGCTATTCGCTATGCTGACGCCGAACTAGCTGAGATACAAAGTATCGTAACTGAGATCACCGGCGGCCTTGCGGTGCGCTCGCCACGTATGCGCGAGTGGGTGCTGGCGCGTGTCACGGACGAGCAAAAGAAGCTCATGTGGGTCGGTGAGAAGTACAGCATCGACAAGGCCGTTCGCGCTAATCTATTGGCGTGTGATGATTTAGACCCAGATGTGCGCGAGGTGGTGCAATGCGCGGACGATCTATGGGCGTCCTCGATTGCGAAGTTTAAGCGTTTACAGGAGTTGGCCGATGTCGAAGATGACCGAGTTCGAGGCGCATTTGTTTTTGCTGGCGGATCTGCGACGGGGCGAGCCTCTTCTTACGGCGCACAAGTCCATAATTTCACCCGCAAGACCGCCAAAGACCCTGCCGCCGTCAGAGACGACATGGTGTGCGGTCGAGCAATTGTCCCTCTTCACGGACGAAGAGTTACAGATGTGCTCAAGGGGATGCTCCGACCCGCGCTGATTGGTAACTTTACTGTCGCTGACTGGTCTGCTATCGAGGCGCGCGTTAACCCGTGGCTATCTGCCATGGGCGACGAGAAGCTCAAGCAGTTTGACCAAGACATCTATAAGATCAACGCCGCTGCGACTTTTGGGTGCTCGGTCGATCAGGTGACGGACGATCAGCGTCAGATCGGCAAGATTCAGGAGTTATCGTGCGGGTACGCCGGGGGCGTAGGTGCGTTCGCGGCTATGGGTCGGGCCTATGGTATTCATCTACCCGAAGCCGACGCGCGGCGCATGGTAGACGCTTGGCGACGGTCTAATCAATGGGCCGTGCGGTTCTGGTCGGAGCTTGAGCGCGCATACACATCAGCTATGCACACGCCTAACGCCGAGTTCAGCGCGGGGCGTGTGACTTATTTATTCGACCGGCAGCATCTCTGGTACATTCTTCCTTCGGGCCGCGTTCTGTGTTACCCGTTCGCCAAACTGGAAGACGATGGCATTTCATACTGCAAGGCCGCTTGGAAGCCCGCCGCTGACGCTAAAGAATGGCCGCGCGCTAGATTATGGAAGGGCTTGGCTTGCGAGAACATCACGCAAGCAGTCGCCAATGATGTGCTTCGCCACGCGCTACGCCAGCTAGATAACGTAGTGCTCCACGTACATGACGAGATCGTCCTTGAGGACGGAGACCCCGACCTACTGCGCCGCGTTATGTGTACGTCACCGCCTTGGGCGGCAGGACTGCCCTTAAAGGCAGAAGTTAAGCAAATGACCCGTTACGGCAAATAGCCGGACAAAAAAAGCCCGCCGGGAAGGGCGGGCTTCAACACAGGAGAAGAGCACATGGAACTGGTGGATCATATCATAGCCCTCGCGCCCGAGGGTGAAGTTGTACTATTCACAAAACAAGTCGAGCGCGAGGGCGGTTACGCCTATCCTGCGTTTCGCAAGCCGCGCGGTGAAGGCGCTTGGTACGTCAACATTGGCTCGTTTATAGAGTCGCGGTTCGACGGTCAGCGGGTCAGTGCGGGCGCTGCGTTTTGCGAGAACGTGTGGTGCTTGGTTCTAGATGACGTCGGTACGAAGTCTAAGACGCCTACGATCAGACCTACGTGGATTATTGAAACGTCGAAGGATAACTTTCAATGGTGCTACGTATTCCGGCTAGACGATCAGCCTCATAAGTCAGTTTATAGCGCGGCGATCAAGGCTATAGCCGCTGCGGGCTATACGGACCCCGGCGCTATCAATCCGGTGCGTAACATCCGCATCCCCGGCTCGATCAACCTAAAGCCCGGACGCGGGCGCTTCGCTGCGCGTTTGGTTGAATTCAACCCCTCGCGCGAGTTTAGTCTTGAAGAGATCTGCAACGCTCTATCGGTCGTCCCCGGCGCGGTCGAGACTACAACATTTCGTCCAGGCGTCCTAAAGGACGACGGGTCGGATGATGTGCTGGCGTGGCTTGTCGAGCGCAAGGAAGTCACACAAAAAGGTAACCCGGCGGGTTGGTGGGGCGTTATCTGCCCTAACAGTGCGGAACACTCCGACGGTAACCCAGAGGGCCGTTATATGCCCGCTTCGCGGGCTTATTGCTGTCTGCACTCGCATTGCATCGAATGGGATTCCGCGCGGTTCTTAGCATGGGTTGAAGAGCAAGGCGGTCCCAAGCGGACCTATGGCCTACGTGATGAACTGCTCGCGTCGGTTGTGAATGGCGCATTGTCTAAATTGACGCCTACGGAGATGTTTACCGATGACGCCAAGGCCGTGATCGCGCAAGTCGAAGCGCGCGAACTGGGGCGCGTCGAGCGGTCGGGCTGGCATGAGCGGTTCGCTTATATACAATCGGATGACGCTTACTTCGATCTTATAGAGCGTCGAGAGATCACGCGGCGCGCGTTTGATTCGACCTATCGCGGCGTGATGTGTACATCTATGCACCAGACGGGCAAGAGCGCGCGCTTGATCAGCGCTTCGCTATGGTTTGATGAGAATCGTCAGGCTTGCGGCGGTCGCATCCTAAACGGGATCACCTATGCGGCGGGAGATTCGGTTCTCGTGTCGCGCAACGGTGAGGTGTTTGGAAATTGGTGGCGCAACGCGCGGCCTTCTGTGTCTGGCGTGGTCAACGATATATCTATATGGCTCGACCATTGCGCGCGTTTGGTCCCAGAGCGGTCAGAACTTGAGCATATATGGGATGCAATGGCCTATAAGGTCCAGCACCCGGAGGTCAAGATTAACCACGCCATTCTGCATGGGGGCGACGAGGGCTGCGGTAAGGATACGATGTGGGCACCGTTTATATGGGCGGTCTGTGGGGACGGTAAGATCAATCTAGGGATCGTTGACAATGACTCTATATCGTCCCAATGGGGGTATCAATTAGAGTCTGAGATCCTGCTGATTAACGAGTTGAAGGAACCAAACGCCGCTGATCGCCGACAGTTAGCGAACAAACTCAAGCCGATCATTGCTGCGCCTCCTGATGTGTTGCCTATCAATCGAAAGGGACTTCATCCCTATATGATGTTAAATCGGGGCTTCGTGCTCGCGTTTACGAATGACCTAGTCCCGATCTCGCTAGGTTCGCAGGACCGCCGATGGTTCTGTGTTTGGTCCCATGCGCCGCGCATGAGCGAGGCGGCCGGCCGCGCGATGTGGGACTGGTTCAACGCGGGAGGATTCGACTCGATTGGATCTTGGTTATATGCGCGGGACGTTAGCCGGTTCAATCCGGCCGCTACTCCCGCAATGACTGAATTCAAGGCGAATCTAGTCGAGAATTCAATGTCGAGTGCGGAGTCATGGTTACTTGAGACGATCCGCGCGCGCCGTTCTGTGTTTGCGCGTGGTGTGATCGGTTCGCCGTTCCAAGGCGTTTGCGACACTCTGGGCGCGCTCGCTCCCGCTGGTGTGAAGTTATACCAATCGGCTCTGCTTCACGCTCTTAAGGAAGCCGGATGGATAGATTGTGGGCGGTTATCGGCGCGCGCTCTACCTACTCGAAAGCACATTTTCTGCGCGCCTGATAATGCTGGAATGAGTGCTTCGGACCTTCGGCGCGCAGTCGAGCCAGAAGTTACGATGGGTAACGTCACGCCGATAACGGCGGCGCGGTAATAAGAAACGGCCCTTGCGGGCCGTTCTCATAAGTCAAGGATAATTACTAGGATTGCGGCAAGTACCGCCGCAATCACTAACGACACAGAGCGGCCGCTATATTTTCGGCCAATATCACGCTCGTTACGATAATCCAGCCGATTAGCGCGCCGGTTGCAAGTGTTTCGATTTTCATACCTCGACCTCCTCCTGATAGTGGGCGGCAATTTCGTGCCAGTTGACGTCGGAGATAAACGCAAGAGCGTAGTCGCGCGCCAAACCCTCGACGCTTGAGCCTTCGATGTACTCCTCGACGATCTCGCGCGCTGTATCGGCGCTGAGTGTGCCTTCATAGCCGTCAAACATCTCAAGATTGACGCGCCAAGTTGCGTAATTGGTCCAGCCGTTATAGTTACTCATGGTGTGCTTCCCTTCAAAGTGTTGAAAATGCGTCAAACGTCCACGACGGCGCGGCGTAACTAGTTAACCCCGTCATATCCCGGTACGGCATCAATACGCCGAAAAACTTCGTATCGTTGAGCGTGATCGGCGCGGCCGATCCGCCATTGTGCCAAATTTTAAGATTAGCCTTCGATCCCAGACATTTATTAGCGGCGGCGAATTTGGCAATCAGCGCGGGATCGAACTGAGCAACTTCGCCGCTACATTGTTGAGGGATGACGCGCGCGATGTCGGGAAATCTCCCGTCGACGGCGGCCCACGCTACTGTCGCGCCTCCGACTACGCTGATCGTTCCCGTCGCGCCGTCATTGGTTTCGATCACGGCCGCGTCGAGACCATTTTTTGCTGGCTTTAGCATTTTGATGACGTCGAGCGGTAGTAGAAAAGAAATCTTGTCGTCGACTTCGTTCTCAACGTCGACGACGCGGTACATCCCGACGCAAGTACCATTAGTAGCTGTCAAAATTGTCTGATTCGAGTTCGCCTCAACGCGAACGCTGACCATGTAGTAGCGAATTTCCTTGTCGGCCGCAAGTTGCGCGACGGCGTGGAGCGCTGAGAGTTTGACGTTGATTTTCATTGTGTGCCCTTAGTGTAGTGAAGTGTGACGACGCGCAACTTGCGCGCCGTGAGTAGAGATTACCGCGCGCGCTGTGTAGCTGTCAACAAACTTTTTACACAAATATCCAACCAACAGTTGTAGGCAACGTGTCAGCACAATGTCAGCAATCGAAGAAAAAACGTTGCCTACGCTCAACGTCAATATTGGCGCGGGTTTCGGGCGATGTTAGTCAATGTCAGCAATACTTTTTTAATATTTGTTTCAAAAGTCAATTTTTATATATAGGGAATTTGGCCGCGCTAATGGCCGCCAAACCCCCACGCGTTCTGAGCCAGCCCGATTTTTTTCCATTGCTAACATTGCCTACATTGCTGACATTTTGCCAAAAACCACAAGTTCCACGTTTTATAAGAGTTGAAAAGCATTGCTGACAATTACTAACATTAGTTATAGCTTTTAACAGAATTCAAAACCATTGCTGACAATGACTGACATTGGTTATGCAAATTGAAAGGGTTTTATTTCATTGCTGACAATTGCTGACATTTTGGCCGTTTGGCTGAGGGGGGCCGGGTAGGGCCGACGGCCGACCGGTCACGTCCACGCACCCCCCGCAAACATTTTTTAAAATTTTTTTGATTGCTAACATTGCCTACATTGCCTACAATCGAATCATGTTCAAATCTTTGCCACTAACTGTCAGAAATGTTCAGGCAACAGAGGCGCGTCTTCAGTCGATCTACGACGCAGCAAAGTTAGGTCTGAAGGGTGACTCGCTGGCGCTGGCTGCTGGTATGCTGCCCGCTGAGTATCGGCAACTGTGTCAGCTAGATCCGTTAGCGGAAATGGCTGAACAAAAAGGCCGCGCGGATAACGAGCGTGAGATCTCGCAGGTTCTCAATAACGCGGCGTTAAATGGCGACGCCAAGGCCGCGTTAGAGATCCTGCGTCACCGTCACGAGTGGACGGCCAAACAAGAAGTTAGTGTTGATGTGTATCAGCGGATCAGCATCACACAGGCGCTAGAAGCCGCGCAAACCAGAGTGTTAGAGAATGCAAAAAACGATCTATACATCAGCCGAAGAGCAGACGTTGATGACGCGGTTGTGGTCACCCGCAATAGCGAACGATCCTGAAGCGTTTGTACTGTTCGCGTTTCCTTGGGGCCAGCCCAACACACCGTTAGCTAAGTTCAGCGGGCCGCGCAAATGGCAGCGCGAAATACTGCGTGACATTACCAAGCACATCAAAGTCAACGAGGGTAAGGTCAACATGGACACGCTACGCGAGGCGGTGTCCAGCGGGCGGGGTATTGGTAAGTCTGCGTTAGTTAGCTGGCTAATTCTGTGGATGCTGTCTACTCGGATCGGCTCGACGGTTATTGTTAGTGCCAACAGCGAAGCGCAGTTAAGGTCGGTGACCTGGGGCGAGTTGACCAAGTGGCAAGCGATGATTATCAACAGCCATTGGTGGGAGATCAGCGCGACTAAGATCGTACCGGCACAATGGCTGACCGAACTGGTCGAGCGCGATCTCAAAAAAGGTACGCGCTACTGGGCAGCGGAAGGCAAGCTCTGGTCAGAAGAGAACCCAGACGCTTACGCCGGAGTACACAACCACGACGGGATGATGTTGATCTTTGACGAGGCAAGCGGTATCGCCGACGCGATCTGGTCAGTCGGTGCGGGCTTCTTCACAGAGAACATTTTAGACAGGTACTGGTTTGCGTTTAGCAACCCACGGCGTAACAGCGGGTACTTCTTTGAGACGTTTAATAGTAAGCGTGATTTCTGGCAGACACGCCAGATAGATGCGCGCACGGTCGAGGGGACGGACAAGCAGGTCTACGAGCAGATCATCGCGGAGTACGGCGAGGATTCGATCCAAGCGCGCGTAGAGGTGTACGGCGACTTCCCAAGCGCGGGCGAGGATCAGTTCATCTCGCCGATGATCGTCGAGGACGCATTCAAGCGGCCTAAATACAAAGACGAGACCGCGCCTATAGTAATAGGGGTCGATCCGGCGAGGGGTGGGTTGGACTCGACAGTTATTGTCGTCAGACGCGGGCGCGACATTGTGGCGATCAAGCGGTACAAGGGCGAGGATACGATGTCGATTGTTGGTCGTGTCATTGACGCGATTGACGAATTCAAACCGACGCTGACTGTAATCGACGAAGGCGGTTTGGGCTACGGTATACTTGACAGGCTAACAGAGCAACGGTATAAGGTGCGAGGGGTGAACTTTGGTTGGAAAGCCAAAAACCCCGTAATGTGGGGTAACAAGCGGGCTGAGATGTGGGGCGCGATGCGCGAGTGGTTAAAAACCGCCAGCATTCCGCAAGACAAGATGCTCAAAGATGACTTGGTTGGGCCGATGAAAAAGCCCAACTCGGCGGGTACGATCTTTCTGGAAGGCAAGAAAGAAATGAAGTCTAGAGGATTGGCATCACCTGACGCAGCCGACGCGCTGGCGGTGACCTTTGCTTATCCTGTAGCGCACCGTGAGTACGTTGAACGGCCTCGTACTATTACGATGAATCGTGACTCAATGGCCGGATCTTGGATGGGTGCATAATGCTCAAAAAGTCTACTAGCGCAAAAGCGTTCAAAGAAAACATTAAGACTGAAGTAAAGGCTGGCAAACCAGTCAAACAAGCAGTTGCGATTGCCTACGCTACCAAGCGTGAAGCGGCGAAGAAGAAATGAGTAAACCCGGACTATACGCCAATATCAACGCCAAAAAAGCACGTATTGCTGCTGGTTCTGGCGAGAAGATGCGTAAACCCGGAACTCCCGGAGCGCCAACCGCTAAAGACTTCAAAGAGTCTGCAAAGACGGCAAAAAAGAAGTGAAGAAAGGCGTATCGTTATCGGTTGGGCGTGGTGAGAAGTTGCCAGTTAAACAGGGCGCTGGACTGACCGCCAAAGGGCGTGAGAAGTACAACGCCGCAACTGGTAGTAACTTAAAAGCGCCAGCACCTAATCCAAAGACGGAAGCCGATAAGGGTAGGAAGTCTAGCTTTTGCGCTAGAATGGAAGGGGTTGTGGCCCACGCTAAAGGCGATGCGGAACGGGCTAAGGCGTCACTTAAACGCTGGAAGTGTTGATGGCTGATTACACCGGGATTAACGCTGTTGGCAACGTCGCACTGGGTGGTAAACCACTCAAGAGCGACTCAGATGTACTGTCAACGGCACGGGATCGCCTATCTATGGCTATTTCGGCGTATTCTGAGAGTCGAGAGGATGAGCTAGACGACCTGCGGTTCTACGCGGGTAGCCCGGATAACCAATGGCAATGGCCCGCAGATGTGCTGGCGACCCGTGGTGCGGTGCAGGGTCAGACGATCAATGCGCGGCCCTGCTTGACGATTAACAAACTGCCGCAGCACGTACATCAGATTACCAACGATCAGCGCCAGAATCGGCCTAGCGTCAAGGTCATCCCGGTTGATGACAACGCTGATGTTGAGGTTGCCGAAATTTTTAACGGCATGATTCGGCATATCGAGTACATCTCGGATGCGGACGTTGCCTACGATACGGCTTGCGAGAACCAGGTTGCGTATGGCGAGGGTTATATTCGGGTCTTGACCGAGTATTGCGACGACAATACGTTTGACCAAGACATCAAGATTGCGCGGGTACGCAATAGCTTCTCGGTTTACATGGACCCGCTGATTCAGGACCCATGCGGCAGCGACGCCGAGTGGTGTTTTATCACTGAGGATTTGTCTAAAGCCGAATACGCACGGTTGTTTCCTAACGCATCGCCCTTGTCCACCCTTGAGACGCTGGGTGTAGGGGATCAGAACCTGAGCCAGTGGCTAAATACGGACACGATTCGTATTGCTGAGTATTTTTATTGCGAATACGACACGCAGACGTTGAATTTGTACCCTGGTAATGTGACTGCATTCCAAGGAACGCCGGAAGACAAAGAGTTGCGGGCGGTTTACGGCAAACCTAAGAAGTCACGCCAAGCGGATCGCAAGAAGATCTGTTGGACCAAAATTAACGGCTACGAAATCCTTGAAAAGCAGGAATGGGCCGGTAGCTGCATCCCTGTTGTGCGGGTGATCGGTAACGAATACGAGGTTGAGGGTCGCATTTATATCAGTGGGTTGGTGCGTAACGCCAAAGATGCACAGCGGATGTACAACTATTGGACTAGCCAAGAGGCAGAGATGCTTGCGTTGGCTCCAAAAGCACCATTTATTGGTTATGGCGGTCAGTTTGAGGGGTATGAGACCCAGTGGAAGACCGCAAACACAAATAACTGGCCTTATTTGGAGGTCAACCCGGACGTAACGGACGGTCAGGGTGCAATATTGCCGCTGCCACAACGTGCGCAGCCGCCAATGGCATCATCTGGCTTGTTGCAAGCTAAAGTTGGTGCTTCCGAGGACATTAAGTCTGCAACGGGGCAGTACAACGCCTCGTTGGGAATGACTTCCAACGAACGATCTGGCAGGGCTATTCTGGCTCGCCAGCGTGAGGGCGATGTCGGGACTTACCACTACCAAGACAACCTAGCACGGGCTGTACGTTACGTTGGTCGGCAGTTGGTGGACATGATCCCCAAGATTTACGACACGCAGCGCATCGCTAGAATCATTGGGATTGATGGCGAGACGAAGATGGTCAAGATTGACCCGACTCAAGCCGAGCCAGTGCGTAAGATCCAGAACCAAGAAGGGATTGTGATCGACAAGATCTACAACCCGTCTGTTGGCAAATACGATGTAGTGGTTGCGACTGGTCCGGGTTATGCCACCAAGCGCCAAGAGGCTCTTGAGGCAATGGCGCAGCTACTGCAAGGCAACCCGCAACTTTGGGCGGTGGCTGGCGACTTGTTTGTCAAGAACATGGACTGGCCTGGTGCTCAAGAAATGGCAAAGCGGTTTGCCAAGACGATTGACCCCAAGCTCATGGGCGACGCCGAAGACAATCCCGAACTGCAAGCTGCCAACCAGCAAATGCAAGCGATGGCGGCAGAACTGGATCAATTGCACAATATGTTGCAAAATGTCGGCAAGTCAATGGAAGCGCAGGACATGGAGCGCAAGGACTTTGAGGCGCAGATTAAGGCGTATCAGGCTGAGACGCAGCGTATTAGTGCTGTTCAGGCGGGTATGTCTGAAGAGCAGATCCAAGACATTGCAATGGGCGTGGTCGCTGCGGCTATGGAGTCGCAGAATTTGATGATGCCAGAGATGCGTGAGGAATCCATGCCGATGGAAATGCCTTCTGAAGGAATGATGCAATGAAATGCGCGGATTTTGTAGGCTTATTGTTCTTGGCTCGGGATGTAGCCCATAGCGTACATCTGAACACGCGCAGTTACAGTAAGCACAAGGCGCTTGGTCATTTTTATGAGCTAATTGTTGAAGCGGCAGATGACTTTGCCGAGGCGTACCAGGGTCGGCACGGGCTGATCGGGCCGATCACGCTGATGACTGCCAAGAAAACGACTAACATTGTTGAGTTCTTGGAAGAGCAGTTGAAAGAAATTGAAGGTTGTCGATACGAAATTGTTGACAAGACTGATATGTCTTTGCAGCAACTTATTGATAATATTATAGAAATTTACCTCCGCGCTCTGTACCGGCTGCGCTTCTTGGCATGACTTTAACTGTCAACCATTCAACGCCAGCAGACGGTTCGTTTAGCGCAACCGGCGCGACTGCGTGGAATGCGGCACATACGCTATCTGGCACGATTGATGTTGCAAATGGTGGCACTGGTGCTACCACATTAACTGGTGTTTTGAAGGGTAACGGCACTAGCGCGTTTAGTGCCGCTACGGCAGGGACGGACTATCAAGCTCCTATAACGCTTACCACAACTGGTACAAGTGGCGCGGCTACGTTTGTCAGTAACGTCTTAAATATTCCGCAGTACACGGGCGGTGGCGGTGGTTCTGGCACGGTAACCAGCGTGGCGTTATCTGCGCCATCAATATTTACGGTTACTGGTTCGCCTATTACAACATCTGGGACGTTGGCTATTTCTTATTCTGGTACTGCGTTACCTGTTGCGAATGGTGGTTCTGGGGCAACTACGCTTACCGGAATTCTCAAAGGTAACGGCACAAGCGCATTCTCTGCTGCGACCGCCGGAACGGACTACCAAGCTCCAATTACGCTAACCACCAGCGGAACGTCTGGCGCTGCCACGTTCGTTGGCAATACGCTTAACATACCGCAGTATTCTGGTGGTAGTGGCACTCCCGGTGGTTCAAACACGCAGGTTCAGTTTAATAACTCGGGTTCGTTTGGTGGTTCTGCCAATTTCACTTGGGATGGCACTAACGTACAATTAGGAACGCAGGGGGCGTTGCGGTTTGCTGATGCGGATAGCAGCAACTATGTAGCGTTTAAAGGCCCTGCAACGGTTTCTAGCAATGTGACTTGGACGCTTCCCGCTGTAGACGGCACGTCAGCGCAGGTGCTATCAACGAACGGATCTGGCACGTTGTCTTGGGTAACCCAAAGCGGTGGAGGCGGCGGCAGTCCAAACCTTGACGGTGGAACGCCAACAAGTAACTATGGCGGGATTACCGCGATTGATGGAGGTACGCCGTAATGGCCGTTCAGATTCAAATTAGAAACGGAACTGCTTCGGCTTGGACTAGCGCCAACCCCACCCTTGCTGTTGGCGAGATGGGTGCTGAGACTGATACCGGCAGATTCAAGATTGGTACAGGCTCAACGGCTTGGAATAGTCTTGGCTATTCTCTTGGGGTTGCGTCTAAAGGAACGTATTCCGGCGCAACGCAATACTATGTAAATGACATTGTTCTGTACAACAGTTCAAGTTACATCTGTATTCTGGCTTCAATTGGAAACCTGCCAACCAATACAACGTACTGGAATCTGCTTGTTCAGGCTGGTGCTGTTTCTTCGGTAGCGCAGACATTTACTGGCGGTATTGTTTCGGTTGCCGGTTCGCCAATTACGGGATCTGGAACGCTGGCTTTGACGGTCGCTGGCACTAGCGGCGGTGTTCCTTATTTTTCAAGCAGTAGTGCTTGGGCATCCTCGGCTGCGTTGGCGGCTAATGCGTTGGTTATTGGTGGAGGTGCTGGCGCGGCTCCTGCAACGACCACAACAGGAACGGGCGTTCTTACATTCTTGGGAACACCTTCAAGTGCCAACTTAATTTCGGCAATGACTGATGAGACTGGCTCTGGTCTATTGGTCTTTAATAACACTCCGTCGCTGACCAACCCCACGGTAACAAACTACGTTGAAACGGCGTATACGGCCAACACGGGTACTGCGATTACGGTTGCTTTGACCAATGGTACTGTTCAGATTTTGACGTTGACTGGTAACGCAACGATCACAATGCCCACAGCGGTGGCTGGCAAATCATTCATTATTATTTTGGCGCAAGATGGTACGGGAAGCCGGACGGTTACTTGGTCAACAGTATCATGGCCTTCAGCTACTGCGCCGACGATTACTAGCACCGCCAGCAAGAAGGACATCTATTCGTTTTTCTCTGACGGTACTAGCTGGTATGGCACCACCATTGGGCAAAACTACACATAATGTTTGCTGCATCTAAATCAGGCCGAGTAGCGGCGGTTGCTACAGACCCATACTTTCCGTATGTTCCTTTGTTACTGGAAACAACCAGCACAAACGGGCAGCAGAACAATACGTTTTTAGATTCTTCGACAAACAACTTCACCATCACCCGTAACGGAACCCCAACGCAGGGTTCTGTGACTCCGTATTGGCCTAATGGGTATTGGAGTAACTTTTTTAGTGGAACTACTCAATATGTTAGTGTTGGTGGAACCACATCTTTATCTGCAAATTTTACAATAGAGTTTTGGTTTTTTCCAACTGCTTCTGCAAATAGTAATTTTTTTGGTATAGATGACACGCAAAATCCAAACTCTTTAGCCTGCACATATAATGCAGGTGGCCCAACTATTAATGTTTTTGCTGATGCGGGAACCCCAATTAGCGGCGGCGCCCCATTAGTTTTAAATTCTTGGAATCATGTAGCATTGGTTAGAAGCGGTTCTACTGTAACCGTATATGTAAATGGGGTTCAAAAAGCTACTGGCAGCGTCCCCAATGCCATTAGCGGCTCCTTGCAAATTGGAAGATGGTTAGATTCCGGGTCATACACAAATGGTATTACTGGGTACCTATCTAATTTTAAGGTTTCAAATACCAACATATATAGTGGAAGCACTTTTTCTGTTCCAACTTCTCCATTAACATCTTCTGCAAATACTTTATTACTAACCTTACAAGACAACAGGGTAAAAGACAATTCTTCAAGTCCAAAAACATTAACTGTTTCTGGTTCCCCCCGAACACAAGCATTCCAACCGTTTTCCCCGACTGCTTCGTACACCGCTGCGGCGTATGGGGGGAGTGGGTATTTTAATGGTAGTACGGATTATTTAAGTATTGCTTATAACGTAGCCTTAAATCTTGTTTCTGGCGATTTTACAATTGAAACTTGGTTTTATTGCACGGCACTATCGGCAACAGAACAGCAAATAATTAACAAAGATGGAACTTTTGGTACGTCTTATTCTCAGTATTCGTTAGGTATAACTTCTGCCGGAAAATTGGTTGCGTCTCTTGGGAACGGCAACGGGGTAAGCCCAACATTTACGGATTACGGGAATAATACTACCGTGCCGTTAAATACTTGGAATCATGTTGCGCTGGTTCGCACAGGCTCAACCATTAAAGTTTTTTTTAATGGGGCACAGGTTACTTCTACAGCGCAGGTAACTGCGATGAGCGATGGTGGAAAACCGTTGTTGATTGGCTATCAAACAGGGCAACCCGCTACTTACGTTTTTAATGGCTACATTTCCAACTCTAGAATTGTCAAAGGCACAGCAGTCTACACTGCCAACTTTACCCCGCCCACCGCACCAGTCACAGCAATAACCAACACCAGCCTCCTGACCAACTTCACCAACGCGGGAATCTACGACGCTGCGGTGCAGAACAATGCAACCACGGCTGGTGATGCCCAAGCTAGCATTACAGTAGCAAAATGGCCCCCAACAAGCATGAAGTTTGATGGGACCGGGGATTACTTGAGTATTCTTTCTGGCCCCCAGTTGAATCTTGTTTCTGGCGATTTTACAATTGAAACGTGGTTTTATTGCACTACGCTGACCGCAAGTAACCAACAAATACTTAACAAAGACGGTGTTTTTAACGCATCTTATTCTCAGTACGGGCTTGCAGTTAGTTCTGCTGGTCAATTGGTAGCAGTTCTTGGCAATGGAAATGGGTTGTCACCTACCGAAACAAACTACGGAGCAAGCACCTCTGTAACCCTAAATGTTTGGAACCATGTGGCAATGGTTAGAACTGGCTCTACTATTAAGGTGTTTTTTAATGGTACTCAAGTTACGTCTACCGCTCAAGTAACAGCTATGAGCGATGGCGGCAAACCGCTGTTAATTGGTTACCAAACTTCACAAGCGGCTGGAAATTATTTTAACGGTTACATACAAGACACCAGAATTACAAAAGGGATTGCTAGGTATACTGCTAGCTTCTCTGTACCAACAGCCGCGTTCCCAACGAGGTAACCATGCAGCTTGCCAACTCAGAACTTATCATCAAGGACCACACAGAGTGGTTCCCCAACACATCGTTTGGCGACCGTGGCCCATCTTTAGATTGGATTGCAGAACAGGGCTACTACGTCATCACTGTGTGGAAACCCTACGACCACGCAACAGAAAAGCTGGTATCTTCTATCCCGCATCTGTATGACGGGATGTGCTGCTTGGTTGACGTTGAGCCGCTGACTGTTGAAGAGCTTCAATCACGGGTTGATACCCAGTGGGTTGTGATCCGCAGCCAACGTAACCAGATGCTCAAAGATACGGACTGGACACAGTTAGAAGATTCTCCGGTAGACAAGGCAAAATGGGCCACTTACCGACAGGCACTTCGTGATATAACTACGCAAGATGACCCGTTTAAAATCATTTGGCCGACATGAACTCATTTTTTGGCGGTGCTTTTTTTGCTGGAGATTTTTTTCAGTCTGTTGTCACTGGCGCAGAACAATTGTTGATTAAACTTCGGTCATTTACCGAAAGAAGGAGATTCTAATGGCTATTAACCTCAAGGCGATTACCTCTGTAATGGGGTACCAGCAGATCACAAGTCTGAGTTCTGCTACCAAACTGACCGTGCCGCCCCGCGATATAAGCGGATTGATTGGCTCTCCTCGGATTGCGATCATTACGCCCGAGACGCAAGCAGTGCGTTGGCGCGACGATGGCGTTGCCCCTACCGCGAGCGTTGGAATGCCGTTGGCCGCTGGTGTTACGTTGCAGTATGACGGCGATCTGTCTCAGATCCAGTTCATTGAACAGACTGCCAGCGCCAAACTCAACATTACCTATTATTCTTGAGGTTGAAATGCAAGTCTCTAACGACTCCGCTGCTGTGAACTACGTTGATTATTTTACCAAGCAGTTTCCAATTGATCTGGCTAACATGGCCGCGTTGCGTGACGAACTGGCTATTCGCCAAGGTGCTTTGTCTGCCGCCCAAGATGCGGTAACCGACAGGGAACGCGCTAGGCAAGAACTGGAATCTGCTAACGCAGAAGCATACGCCATCAGGGTTGACGCGACGGCTGACCGCGCAGCGGCAAAGCAGGAACTGGTCGAGGCAAAATCCAAAGCCAAAGATCTGAACGCCCAGGCTAAAGCTGCGCTTGCTGCTGCGGTAGACCGTGAGACAGCGGTTGAGTTGCGCGAGAAAGTTGTAACAGATCGTGAGGTTTCTCAGACTGCGGCCCAGGTTGAGATTGACACCCAACAGGCTGATTTGAAAGCCAAGACTGCCGCCTTGGACGCTCGTATCAAAGCGTTTCAAGATAAAGTTGCTGCACTTACTGCGTAGGAAATAAAATGGCCGTCAATCTCTCTCCCGTGGGCGGCGCAGCGGCTCAATTCTTTGACAACAATGGTGTCATCTTGTCAGGCGGCAAGTTGTACACCTATCTTGCCGGTACAACTACGCCGGTTGCCTCTTACACCACTAACGCGGGGAATGTTGCCCGTACTAATCCTATTATTTTGGATGCTGCTGGGCGTGTTCCAGGTGGCGGTGAAATTTGGTTAACTAATGGCGTGTCGTACAAGTTTGTGTTGGAAGACGCCAATAATGTCCTAATTGCCACCTACGACAATATCTCAGGCATTAACTCACAAAATGCCGCAAATGTTGCGTTCACGGGTTTTAAGGGCCAAGTTGGAACAGTCCAAGATCTTGCAGACAACGACGGTTCAGACTGGATCGGTTTTGTTCAAAGCGGCTCTGGTGTTGTCGCAAGATCAGCACAAGACAAAATGCGCGATTTTTGGGACGTTGAAGATTTTGCTGGCGCAACAGACCAACTTAAAGTTCAAGCAGCTTTTGATAGCGGAAAATCAATCAAGTTTTCAAAAAGTTATTCTGTTGATGCGGTAACAATTAGTTCAATTGGTCAAACTATTGATTTTAATGGGTATGGTCTTGTTGGAACACGATCATTTTCAAGCGCAGGGGCCACATTTGTTTTAGGCATTACTGGTCGAGAGTTAAAACTGTACAACGTCAACGTCAACGCAGATTTTAAAAATTATGCGTGCGCCATCCGTTGGTATAGTGTGAGCAATGCAGCGCCAGCACAGTTCAATAACGTATACGGCATGGCCGTTTCATATTGCCTTGTTGGGCTTATATTTGGGCAAGAGATTGGAACTGCATCTGTAAACGCGGCCCAATCTGAAAATGCTGTTTATGGGTTTAAATGCCGTGGCGCTCAAAAAGCGTTTGTTGGTAATCAATCTAATGGTTTTATAACACTTGTTGCACCTCAACTGGATTGCAACCCTTATGAGTGGACTTCTCAGACAGGATACAACGCCACCACTTGGCAAACTGCGGCAAGATCAATCCAAAACGTAGTCGGGCAGCTTGTTGTTTTGGGTGGAGAAGTCTTAAAAACAACATCACAACTTGGATATGGTGTTGAAGGCAAAGACATTAACATGATCGGCACAACAATTGAAATTGCCTGTGCCAACTTCTATGTTCAGGGCGAAATTAAGCTAAAAAATATCTGCAATTTTTACATGGCATCAGATGCCGCCAATATGTTTGTGATTGACTCAGGCGCGGGTGATGGCGGCATTGCAATGGTTACTTTAGATAATTGCCCGCCATATCGTGGTAATAATGTTTGGAGTTATTCTGGCAGCACTATGATTCAAGGCAATTCAACATTGCCCGTAATTTTCAATTTTGTAAATTGTGCAATAAAAAATTGGACTCCTTATAAAATAGCAAGTGACAGCGCAGCCGATGTTGGTGCTGGTCAAGTGTCTAACGCCATTGTTCGTTTTGTAAACACTAAAGTTGTCAATTTAAACGGTGCTGGCGCAATAGTTCTAAATACTACATTACACAACACATCATCGGCAACCACAACGGCAATTGCGTCTGCTTCAACAATTTCGATTGAAAGTTCTCAGCAAATATTTCACGTTTCTGGCACGGCAGCTATTGCAACAATTAATGTTCCATTAACCTCATTTCGGGGTAGCGTAACAATTATTCCCGATGGGGCTTTCACTTTGACAACCGCTGGAAACATTGGAAAAGCATCAACTGCTGTTGTTGGTCAAGCCATGACGCTGCACTATGATGGCGTAAAATGGTATCCAAGTTATTAATTAAAAGGAATTGCAATGGCATTGCGAAAAATTATGTCCCTTGAAGGAAAAGTTGTTGTTCAAACAACAATGGGCAATATTGAAGAAGGGACACGATCCGTATCTTTTCCGGCTTACATAAAGGTTGTGTCTGTTAATGGCACAAAAAATGAAGTAAACGCAATCGTAAGTTTTACAGGTGGCGATAAAAACCTTTTTCAGCAGTACCAAGTTCCTGTTTCTGTTGAAGCTGGCGCGTCAAACTTTATTGCTCAAGTTTACGAGCATTTAAAAACATTGCCAGAGTTTTCTGGTGCTGAAAATTGCTAACTAAGTCTTAAAGGAGTCAGCATGGCAGATAAAAAGATTTCCGCGCTTACTAGCGCAACCACTCCGCTTGCTGGCACAGAGGTTCTACCCATTGTTCAATCAAGCGCAACAGTAAAAGTTGCTGTGTCTGATTTGACCGCAGGGCGTAGTGTAGATTGTTCAAACATTACTGCTTCGGCATTGTCAAAAGCCTTAAACTTTCAACTTGACGCCAATAACGGACTCAATTACGACATCAAAATGGTCAAGACTCAAGGCGATGGTGGAACCAACACTGTTCAAACTTACTGGAACGCTGCATTTGGCGCTAGTGCCGCTGGAGGATGTCTTGGCGCGTACAACCGAAGTGGGACATACGCATTGCCTTCCGCAACAGTTAGCGGCAGCGACCAATACACAATCTACGGATTTATTGGAGTAGCGCCATGAACTCAATTTGGTCAATAACTAAAATTGAATGTTTGCCAGAACATCAAGGCAAAACTAATGTTGTTTTTAAAGTAGAATATGAAGTTCGCAAGTCTATTCACAAAAAGCCTTGGACAAGCGTTGCCTGTGTAAATGTTGACAATTTAAGCGAAAATTTCACTCCGTTTGAGCAGGTTACCGAACAGATGGTAATTCAATGGCTGAAAGACACATTGACTTCTTTGAGAATTGACATGGTTTCAGATATTGAATCCGCATTGTCGGATGAATTATCTACTATTGACGGATTGCCTTGGGAAAAGGTTGCACTGCCAGAATAATTTGATGTAAGATAACCGTACCGGCGCGGCTCACCGGGGAATCTCAGGATTCACAATGACCGAAGAAGTAGCGATTGAAGCGGAAGTAGCGCCCGCGCCGGAACTGGAAGCCACGGCGGTCCCAGAACCTGTAGTAGATACGCCGGAAGTTGCGCCCAAGACATTCTCGCAAGAGGAACTTGATGCCGCAATTCAAAAACGTCTCGCAAGAGAACAGCGAAAGTGGGAGCGTGAGCGTCAAGCACCGCCGCCCGTTGCCGTTGATGTTCCGCCAGTAGATCAGTTTGATTCGGTTGATGCGTATGCAGAAGCCAAAGCAATCCAGCTAATCGCACAACGGGATCAGCAGCGCCAGCAGACGGAGATTCTTGAGGCATATCACGAGCGTGAAGAAGAGGCTCGGACCAAGTACGATGACTTTGAACAAGTCGCGTACAACCCAAGTCTTAAGATCACAACCGTGATGGCGCAAGCGATTCAAGCCTCTGATGCTGGCCCTGATGTAGCGTACTACCTTGGGTCCAATCCAAAAGAGACAGATCGCATCTCTCGTCTTAGCCCGATCTTGCAAGCAAAGGAGATTGGACGCATTGAGGCTAAAATAGCCAATGATGTGCCAGTTAAACGTACTACGTCCGCGCCCGCACCGATTAGTCCGGTAACTGCCAGAACTTCAGGCAATCCGAGTTATGACACGACGGACCCCCGGTCCACCAAAACGATGTCTGCCTCGGAATGGATTGAAGCAGAACGGCTGCGCCAGACTAAGAAATGGCAAGCTCAGAATCGCTAACTTTTAAGGAATTACCATGTCAAATAGCATTCTTACGATTGACATGATCACCAGGAAGGCCCTGGAGATCTTGGAAAACAATCTGGTTCTTACCCGTAACGTGAACCGTCAGTACGACGACAGCTTTGCTGTTGAAGGTGCAAAGATCGGTTCGACCCTGCGTATTCGTCTGCCCGACCGCGCTCTGGTGACTGACGGTGCTGCCCTGCAAGTTCAGGACGACAACGAGCAGTTCACCACCCTGACCGTGGCTTCGCAGAAGCATATCGGCGTGAACTTTACATCTGCTGAACTGACAATGCAGTTGGATGACTTCGCAGAGCGCGTTCTCAAGCCGCGTATCTCGCAGTTGGCTTCTAGCATTGACGCTGACGTTGCCAATGCTTACAAAGCAATTGGTAACACGGTTGGCTCGCCAGGCACGACCCCAGGCACCTCGCTGGTTCTGTTGCAAGCGCAGCAGAAGCTGAACGAAAACGCCGCTGTGATGTCACCACGTTATGCAACGGTTAACCCCGCTGCCAACGCTGGTCTGGTTGAAGGCATGAAAGGCCTGTTTAACCCAACGGATACCATCAGCAAGCAGTTCAAGAACGGCATGATGGGTACGGGCGTGTTGGGCTTTGACGAGATCAATATGTCTCAGTCGATCAAGCAGCACACCACGGGTAACTTTCCTTTGTCCCCAATTGTTTCTTCTAGTGCCACGTTTGCCGAAGGTCAATCGACCCTCGCAATTACGTTCACCAGCGGAACCAAGACGGTTAAGCAAGGCGACGTGTTCACTATTGCTAACGTGTACGCTGTTAACCCACAGACCCGTGAGTCAACTGGTTCGCTTCAACAGTTCGTTGTGACCGCTGACAACAGCGTGACCTCCGGCACTGCAATGACCTTGGCAATCTCTCCGGCGCTTTACACGTCGGCAAATGCTCTGGCTACCATTGATGCGTTCCCAGCTACCAGCGCAGCAATCACGTTTGTTGGCACTGCTTCAACCCAGTACCCACAGAACTTGGTCTACCACAAGGACGCAATCACGTTTGCTACGGCTGACTTGTTGCTGCCGCAGGGTGTTGATATGGCTGCTCGCGCAGTGCATAACGGTATTTCGTTGCGTGTCGTGCGCCAGTACGACATCAACAACGACCGTCTGCCTTGCCGTATTGACGTTCTGTATGGCTTCAGCACGATCCGTCCACAGATGGCTTGCCGCGTCTGGGGTTGAACTTTTTAATTTAAGGAAATAATCATGGCTCTCCCCAATGGCGCAGGTGGTTACCAAGTTGGTCCCGGTAACCGCGCAGAAACCGTTATGGGCGCTATGGCCGCTCCACAAACGGCCACTGCTACCGCAACCTTGACCGCGGCTCAGATCGTAAACCAGATGCTGGTTGCTAACCCTGGCACTTCGGCAGCAACGTACACGTTGCCGCTTGGCACGGCGATTGATACCGCTGTTCCTAATGCCACGCTTGGCAGCACGTTTGACTTGTCAATCGTTAACATTGGCACTTCGTCTGGCGCGGTGACTTTGGCTGTTAACACTGGTGTGACCGATGGCGGCAACGCTTTGACGGCAATCGCTGTGACTACCAGCCAAATGTTCCGTTTCCGTAAAACTGGTGACGGCACTTACGTAGTGTATCGTTTGGCCTAAGACTAAGGGGGGGGGGCCACAAGCTCTCCCCTTTTTTAAGGAAATTACTATGCCTAATACGCAAGCAATTGGGGTCGCGTATTCCGATCCTGAATTTACGACAGTTTACGCAAGCCAAGAAATTGGTTACAGC
>Ga0209188_1000517_pt1 | contig 36957 bp, 62 predicted proteins | sample C_130625_EF_Meta_FD_187307 | JGI IMG/M metagenome (GOLD analysis project Ga0209188, IMG submission 187307) | Freshwater microbial communities from Lake Croche, Canada to study carbon cycling - C_130625_EF_MetaG (SPAdes) (version 2) | ecosystem: Environmental > Aquatic > Freshwater > Lake...
TTAAGCGTTTGTGCCATTTAGGATTAACTCCGCACCCATAATAGCTACTTTAACTGGATCAGTTCCTGACACTTCATACACGCGATCACGTAGCTTTTGTGTCATCCCTAGACGACGCCAAATGTTACGGTAGCCATACTCACCTATCTTACCCATTGACTTCCAATGTTCGTTAGACCACGTATGACCGCCATCATCGGACCATCTTAACATGGCTTGCGGTGTGTAGCCTGGCGCTTCAGGATATGCAGATGTAACTAAATTTTCACCAGCTTCAGTTATTAAGTTTAACCCAGCTTCAGTATCTAGTTGTTCTGATTCGTAAGCAGGGTAAAGATTAAGTCCCACGCCTGACTCAATTTCTAGCTGTAAACTGTGCTGTGCTGTACGCTTTAAGTTGTTCTGACCGCTAGGTAACGCTCTCCAAGAACGCAACCATTTTTGTATTTCGCCATTATCTGCATAAACATCTAAATCAAATTTATAAATATTACCGTTTACATAATCGCCAACTAATGTTGTAGATTGGAAGTTACATTGACAATTTGAACGGTGACGTGCAAACTCGCCATTAATCAAACTAGCACGTTCATGCCATGAGCCTGTCGCTACGTCATACACCCATGTGGCGTTTGCGGTAGGAAAACTAATCACATAGAAGGCATGGCCTTCTTGTTGGTATGTGTACGCTACAGCGTCTGATATAGTGCCGTAGTTCTGTATTGCATACTCTACAGCATGTGTCGATACACGTTGCGCTGCGTAGCCATTAGACCTAAACACTACGCCAAACCCGCGAGGGTCGTTACCAAGCCAAAAGAGAGAGTTATCTAGCTTGGCTACTGAATATGGTGCAAGACAGCCAGTCTCGTTAAACGCACCTTGAATAGGGATTAGAGGAAAGTCTGTTGCACCTGAATCATACCATACTTCGGTTGTATCGGTGCCAAATACCCATAGCTCTCTATGTATAGTGTTAAGTGCTACTACGCCGTCAGGTGAACCTTCAGCACTAGCAAAGTCTAGCGGGTCTACTGACGTGCCATCAAGAAGCTGGGTAATCCATATTTTTTGGCTGTTAGGTTCATTGTATACAAAGTATCCGTCTAAATAACATACGGTTCCTGCGCCTGTAAAGTCAGGATCAGTAATCTTAGCAAATACGTTGGTTACTTCGTTGTAGATGTAGCCTAATGGATTAGCAGCGATAAATATCTGCGTACCATTATCAGCAAATGTGACTGGACCTGACCCTAACACTTCGCCAATATACGTTGACGTGTAGTCTGTATTTATTTTATAGAAACCTGTACCTGATACGCAGTACGCATCTGTACCGTTTGTTTGATGCGCCCACAGACCTCTAATAGGGCCTGACCCTACGGTGCATAATGTTGTTAGTCCAGGCGCGCGATTAAGATAGCCTATTTCTAGTCCATTTTCAGGCGTAGCTTCAGGAAATAAATTAATCATGCGGTTATCCGCAGCATTAATGCTTCGCGCTACATAAGATTGTCCGAGGATAGGTGTTTTCATATTTTATACGTATGAAGGATACCATTTAGTCGTTGTCACGTCATAAGTTAAACTTAACGCTCTGCTAACGACTGCTGTGCCTGCTACCGCAATGTTACCTGCTGCGGTCCATGTAAATATGCCTGTAGGAATAAAAGTAATTGTACCACCACCTGACAAAATTGCGGTTGGCGCTGTTATAGTCACTATTGCAGTAGTACCGCTAATAAATGTAATTGGTTTAGTTGGCGCAATAGTTGTAGCGCTTGCAATAGTTGGGGCTGGGGCCGTAGTTACTACTAACCCTGAAAATTTAACATTTGTAAACGTGGGGCTACCAGTACAATTATCTAATACGCCACTAGCGGGCGTACCTAAAACTGGCGCAGTTAAAATCATACCTGATGACGTACACGCTGAAATATTACCGCTTGCCACGGTGCCTAACGTAGGCGTAACTAATGTAGGTGAGGTTGCAAACACTAGCGCACCTGACCCTGTTTCACCTGTTACTGCAGAAGCTAAATTTGCGCTTGTTGGTGTAGCTAAAAAAGTTGCAACGTTTGCACCAAGCCCGCTAACACCAGATGCTACTGGCAACCCTGTACAGTTAGTTAACGTACCTGATTGAGGCGTACCTAGTATTGGCGTAGTAAGTGTAGCGTTAGTAAACAACCTTGTGTTAGTAAGCTGTTTAGTTACGCCGCTTTGAACAATAGGCAGTAAATCTGCACCCGTTGTAGATGATGCAACGGGTAATGCTGAAATGGCTATATCGGTCATGTTAATAGTTCCCTGCAAAAATGTTAAAGCGTTGACGAGTAGCCACAATACTGTAAGGCAAGCTCATAATATCATCAGGATTGTTGATACGTTTCAAGTTACGTTTAGATGCCATTGCAATACGTGATACTGTAGGAGATGGTTCTACGCCAAACTCAGGTGCTATCTCGCAAGCTAAGTTATATTTAAACGCACGTAAATAGCCTGGTGGAAAATAAATCTCTGTCGCTAATGTAGCTGGTTGAGCTAATTCTTCAACTGAAATAAAATGCCATTCCAATGCCTTTGTAGGTTTTGGATAAATAGCCATTGAAATGTTAGGGTGTTCCATGTTAATCCACATCACTTGTGGATAAGTAGAGGTTACAGTTTTAACTGCAATACCGTCATATTGTTGTTGATTGATAAACTTAATACCAAAAGAAATACCGTTAGTTGGGTCTTTAAAGTAAGTTGAATCATCTAACAATACTGGACGAACACCTACAAAGTCACCTGTAGGGCCTAATGTTCGTGTGATTTGATTTGGTGGCCAGGTAAACACTTGATCAATAGTGTTATAGATCATTAAGCGTTCTGTATTCCAACTATCTATCATTTGATTTAATGCAGATAGCGCATCTTGTGATGTCTCTGCAGATGGAGTTTCGCCTTCGGCTAAAATGCCAAGTAATCGTAACGCTCCATTAATTTGATCGCCAGCCGTTGCCATATTAAGGCTCCTTATTCTTTTCTACGTCGTTTAACTTCCAGTTCATTGACGGGAGCCGCGACTACTGTCGGTTCAGCAGGCGTATCTGGATTATACTCTATCCAACCGTTTTGTGCATCTGCTTCTACTTCTGCTTCCATGTAGGCAATTTTAGTGCCGTGTACTTCATGTTTCAAATAAGTAATAGCCATTTTTTATCCTATAAATAAGGGCCGAGGCCCCTATTTTTATTGACAATGAATCAATGCAAAGTTAATTACTACCGCTTCAGACAATGTACCGCCTGAAATGTTACGTAATGTGATGCTTACAGTTCCTGTGCCTAGAGCGTTAGCAAATACGTTATATGAACCTGGTGTAGTTTGACCACCTGAGATTGTTAAGATAACAGTATCATTTGCGCTAATGAATGAATTGTTTAATGTAAATGTTGCGTTAGTAGCTGTAGCCAATGAAGCGTTGTTCATTGTAATTACGCCCGCAGATTTGTTTAATGTTACTGCCGTTGATTTACTTGTTAGTTGGGTAACAGTACCTTGAGCATCGGTTGTATAGCCAAGTTGTTCACTTGATAATACATATTGCGAACCGATAATATCTTGGTCTGTATACGCCACACCAATTGGTTTGGTATTCGACATGATATTTCCTTTATTAAAAATCCACCCCGAAGGGTGGAGTTATTACATTAACCTACGCGGTATACAGTATAAGCGTTGTCAGCAGTTTTACGGAAGCGGAAAATACCGCTTGATGTAATTGCCAATGCTACTGTAGCGTTACCGCCATCAGTAAAGCCTGTACCTAATGCTAACGCGCCAGTACCTGAAGATGTACCTGTGTTAACTACAGATAGATCAAAAGTTGAGCCTGGTTTAGCTGAAGTAAGAATTGCGTCGATTGTAGAAGCTGCTGGTAATGTGTATGTTTGAGCAGCAGTAGCGCCTGCACCAACTAACAAAATACCTGCTGTAACTTGAGCTGCTGTTAACGTAGCTGTTGCCGCTACAGATAACGGAGCTGCTTGATAACCTAAAACAAGTTCGCTTAAGTTACCGTCACCTAATTGATAACCACCTGCACCATTTGGAAGAGCCATGATAATTTCCTTTACTAAAATATTGTTAAAACCCCACCGAAGTGGGGCTTACCTAGACTATCCCCAGATACGGGCAGCCATTTGTGGACGAATTGTAGAATAGCCATATAGAACGTCAATACGGCAAGGCAAACGATCATTGTTGATGTCATATTGACGAACAACACGTAGTGAGATGCCATTGTGTACTTGACGTGAAGCCATGTCTACACCTTGTGGTAACAACAAGTCAGCAGTTGCAAATGTGATTGCATCTTTATGGTATACCAAGTTTTGTGCGTATTGTGTTGATGCTGCACCAAACATAGTTACCACAGCGCCTGCTACTGGGAAACTGTCTACAGTTGCCAATGCGTTAGCTGGAGTATAGATTGCTGGTGAAACAGAAACTGTTGTTGTTGAAGAACCTGTTGCAGCAGCAGTTACTGTGAATTGTTGCAATGAACCAGTTGTTTCACGTGTTTGTGGGTTAACTGCATAAACGTTAGCGATTGTAAAGATGTCGCCTACGTTCCATGTTTTGCTTGAACCTGTGAAGCTCAAACCGATAGAGCTTGTACCTTCAGCAGTAATTGTTGAAGTTACTGTGATTGCTGTACCCCATGAACCAGTAGTATGTTGTTTGATTGATTGAGACATATTAACTTCATCGAAGCCCAATACGCCCATACCCATCATACCGTTTTTGAATTGACGTGAAACTGTGTCAGTTGGGTTAAACAAACCTTTCATACCTTCAACCAAGCCAGCGTTAGCAGCAGGGTTAACAGTAGCATAACGTGGTGACATTACAGCAGCACCTTCGTTTAGTTTTTGTTGAGCTTGCAACAATACCAATGAAGTTGATGGTGTAGTACCTGGTGTACCTACTGAGTTGTAGATAGCTTTGTATGCGTTTGCAACGTCAGCATCAACGCTAGAAGCCAATTGTGAGATACGTGGTTTCAATACACGTTCTGCAAAGTCATCTAATTGCATAGTCAATTCAGCAGATGTGAAGTTAACACCAATGTGTTTTTGTGATGCAACAGCCAATGTTGTGTATTGTTCGTTGTCATCTTGAACTTGTAGAGCTGCACCGTCAGTTACTAAAGCGCGATCTGGTAAACGGATACGCAATGTAGAACCAATTTTAGCGCCTTCTACGGCAAAAGAATCATCATACTGACGATTCACGTTACGTGTGATCACAAGGTTGTTCTCTAGGATTTCTAGGGCTTTACGAGTGATCATATCAATGGTTAAGATTGAATTTGACATGATATTTCCTTATATAAAAGTTAGCGGTTTTTGTTCGCTTCCCATGCCTTTGCTTGTCTAGCTCTTTCAGCCGCAATCCAATCAGATGTAGACATCGTTTTTACAGACCTAGGGTCTGTCGTGTCATACGCTGGTGAACCACTACCTTTAGCCGTCACAGGCGATATAGGCGCAGGTGCGCTTGTTGTTTTCTTAGTAACAGGCTCGTTAGCAATTTTTGCTTCAAGTCTGCCAATTTCTTTTGCTTGTAAGATTGGCGCTAAACGAGCAATACGTTCAGCTTCTTTAATGTTTGTCCCTAGGTAATAAGCCAGGTCAGGTCCTACATCTGAAGCTTGAATAGATTGAGCCATCACTTGAGTAATAGGAACACTAGGGTTATATGCAACTTGCTCGAAGTCATCATACTTAGCTCGTGCTTCTTCTTCTTTGTCGTGATAGGACTCTAAAATTTCATGCTGTTGCCTTTGTTGTTCTCTTTGCTCAATCAACTGTTCAGCTTTTTGCAATGCCAATGCTTCGGCATACGCTTCTACTGATTCAAATTGATCAGGCGCAGGAACATCTCTAGGTGCTGCAGGTGTTGAAGCCTGAGCTGCACGATCTCTTTCCCATTTACGCTGTTCTCTTGCCAAACGTTTGCCAATGGCTGCATCTAGTTCTTCTTGAGAGAATACTTTAGAGGCTTCTGCTGGCTTTTCTTCCGACACTTCTACTGCTGGTGCATCAGTTTCAGGAGCTGTCGTAACTTCTGTCTCTGGCGCGGGTACTTCCGCTATTACTTCTACTTCTTGGTTTTCACTCATTTTGTTTCCTTAGAAACCCTAGTGAACTGCACTAGTACAGTTTTATTATACGTTTATTGCTGCTACTTTTGCTTGGAACGCTTTAACACGTGCATCTAATGTAGCACGATCAGCTTCAAGCGTTGCTAGTAGTGCTTCTGCTTTTTCGTTAGCTTTAGCTACGGCTGCTTCTGATTCTGTTAAGCTTTTTAGTTTACCAGAAAGTGATTTCTCACGAGCATCTAAATCTTCATTAACTGTTTTTGCTGTTACTTCAAAAGAAGCTACAGTTTTATCTAAATTAATTTTTCTAATGTCTGACTCAGCGTTTTTAAGTTTAGCTGCAAGTAGATTGTCATCAGCTTCAGCTTTCTTAGCTGCCGCATAAGCATCTGCATCTGCACGTACTTTGTTAGCTTCATCTACTGCTGTTAAAGCTCCTTGACGAGCTTCAAGTTCAGCTTTTAATGTTGCCATCTCGCCTAAATCTTTAAGGAACTGTTTAGTAAAATAATCTACTAATTTTCCTGAATCAATACTGCCATTACCGTTTGAAATATCCATTTTTTAACCCCTATGCGTAGTAGCTGATATTAATTTTAGCACTAGCTGTTTGCTCAATAAATTTGATTTTAGTCAAATCACCATCGTACTGTAATGTAACGCCTGCTGCTAATGGCATGCCTACAGATGCTGTAGGGTTAACATCATCATCGCGCCAACGAACGGCTTGCGTTTCAGGTGTAATCAATGCAATAGATGGTCTGCAATTAAGCCCGTTTAGATCAACGGAAGGAACTGTCAGTCCTGTAGCCGCGCTAAGAGATGTAATTTGCTGATACCCTAGACGTGTGGTAATAGCTTTTAAGTTAACTGACATTTATATTCTCCTACTTTGTGTAAATGATCTAATTTCGATCAATAATTGTTGACCTGCAATAATAACGCTATTAAAAAACTCACCTGCAAAAAATGCACCGCCAAAAAAGCTATTCATTAGAATACCCCGCCGCTGATACCTGTTGTTGCAGTTAAAGTAGTGACCGTAATCGTACCGCCAGTAATTGCAACTGCATTAGCATTTTGTTCCGCCATTGTACCTACACCTGTTAAAGTATGGGTAGCGTTCCACGCTGTAGCGCCTGCAGCACTAAAAGTGCCGTCTGCAGGTGTAGAGTGGGTAACTGAAACGGTCATGCTAAGAACCTTAATCTATAGATTGTAGATAAGTATAGTGCTACTACTTCATCAATTAAATTCTGTATCGCGGTATCTGTTTCATCGCACACTTTATAGCGATCAGTTTCAATTTCTTCTAATTGACTTTCTAAAAACTCAAGCACATTAGTCGTCTTTTTAGCTGATTGCAGAGATATTGGCCCCATTAAACCATGACGGCCTTGATAAGCTTCAGCAAAATTATCTGCCAACTCAATAATATTTTCATAAAACTTTTGTAGCGCTTTATGTTTTGAATAGCTACGTGTATTAAGATGTACGGAGTGCGTTACATCTCGTGCTAAGAATAATATTCCTACAAAGTCACAGGCTTTCATTGTTGCATCCCTTCAGATGGTGCCATTGGCTGTTGTTCTTGCATTTGGTTAGGCATTTCAGGTGCGCCGCGACCTGGCATCTCACCTACTAAATCGCCAGTTGTAATCATACCATGCACCGTACCCATTACAATGTCTTGTATCTGTTCTGGTGACATAGATGCTTGGACTGCGCTAATACGTTTAGTTTCAGCATCGTAAGCTTTAATGTTAGCTTCTTGTTCTTTAATTGCCAAATCTTGCGCTTCCATTGACTTGCTAACGTTTTGTAACATGCCATGTAGCTGATCTAGTTCTTTGCCCATCGCTTCCATTTGTTGCTGTGCGGCTGCCAATGCTGGGTTATCTTCTGCATCGTTTAATAGCTTAGGATCAATTGTTTTAGCAAAACGTTTAGCCATTTCTTGTGCGCCAGGCCAATCCATGTTCTTAACAAACAAATCGCCAGCCACTTGCCACAATTGTGGGTTGCCTTGCAATAGTTGGCTCATTGCATCTAGTGATTCTTGACGTTTTGTCATATAACTTGGGCCAGTAGACACCGCAATGTCGTACTTACCGACGCTAGGATTGTAAATTTTTTCAATTACAATGCCTGTTTCGTTCACTATTTTTTTGATTGGTTCAGGCTGATCAGGGTTAATTTTCGCTGATTTTACTTCGCCATCAATGCCAATAATACGTGCAACACGCTCTGTATCGTAGATTTTTGGGATTAAGTCCACTAATTGACGTCCAATATGACGAATAGCACGTGCTAAATTGTCAATATAGTGGTATGTACCCGTATCACCTTGTTTTTCTCTTGCTAAAATTGCTCTTCCTGAGCGTTCGTTGCTCGTTGCACCTAAACTAGAGTCATATTGACCTGTAGATGACTTAATATCGTCTGAAGCGCCTGCTTTTGCTTGTAATAGACCGCTAGAAGCCATTGGTGGTTGCGCACGTTGCGGTAATGGTAATACAGCGCCTGCACCATCTGTTGCGTCAGGATTAACCTCTAAATAAGGCCAATTTGTCGTGTTTGCAGTTTTCCATTGAGTCTCGTAGCCTTCAAATTGACCGCCGTAACCGATAAATGGTGCTTTTGGCGCCAATGCCAACATCTCAGCTTCTTGTGAAACCCAGTAGTTGTACATACGTTGTGCATCTTTTGCATTACGTATAAGGCCAGACACGTACAATCGTCCATCTACTTCATACTCGTTACCAACTACACGCACGACAGGGATGTAGCAACCTGCCCACTCTTGTTCTTGTAAGATTTCAAAGCCGTTTGTCTTTAGCCACTTGACTTTTTTAACGTCAGCAGTACGTGATTTGATAGGTTTTTGACCCATCTCTTTCATTTGCTTATCTTCAGGGCTATTCTCTACTACTGAGATGTTGCCACGGTATAAATTTAGTTTAGATGGTGTGTGATCTATGTAAAAATACTCTGCAATACGGACTGTATCTTCTGTTAACCATTGGCTTAATGAAGAATCGCCTACACCTTGCTGCATAATAGATGAAATTGGTGCTGCATCAGGGAATTGACGCTCATATTCAGCTTTTGTCATATCCTCTGTAATAAAACACCATTCAGCATCAGCGCCAGTTGGGTCTTGGATTGTAGGGTCCATGTACACGCTAAAGGAATTGCGGATGCGACCAATGTAGATGTCTTGATCAAATGTATTGTCGTCGCAATATTTAGTTAGTACACGGATGTAACCTTCACCATAGGTGACCTGATTCTCACATGCGGTGTCGTATGCGACATCTGCATCTGAGATATACTCAATATGCCTAATTACGCCCTCGAATATTTCTGCGACCTCTACGTCAGCATTATCATCTACAGGGATTACCTTCACCGAAGGTCGGTTTTGGCGTTGTTCATTAGTAACTTGATGAACGTGTTGCGGTAACTTGTTGATTGTTAAGCAAGGTCTAGCATTAATTGTTTGGCCTTGTACTGAACCGCGTGTTGCCAACACATCCGCAGGCCATTGCCATTGGTTGTCAGGCGAACCCGCTTCAAAACGTAAGTCGTCAAGCTCATCTTCTCTTGACTCTGAATATGCAGAAACCGCCATAGAAAAACGGCTACGCATTGTAGCCAGCATATCCCTAGGATCGCTTTTCTTGTTGCCGCCATTAGCGACAACACCGACGGTTACCATATCATCATTCATTTATCAGTCCAATCACTTCCGTGTTACGCATCATTAGGTAATCTTTACCGTCGATAGTCGTCGTTTGACCTGTGTACTCACCAAACATAATATGATCCCCAACTTGAACATCCATATTTGATAAGTTTCCATTTTCTAGTTTTTTCCCTGGGCCGATTGCGCGTACGTATCCGCTAAACAACTTCTTAGCACCTGGTACAAAAATAATACTGCTTACTTTTTCTTCGTCTTGCTCTACAACAATGCAGTCGCTTAATGGCTTAAGTCTCATTTTTTACCTTTTTTGGCCGCTGAACGCTTTTCGGAATACGCGATGGCAACCGCTTGTTTGATTGGTTTCCCTGCTTTAATTTCAGCTTTAACATTTTCACGGAACGCTTTTGGTGAGGTAGATTTTTTTAATGGCATGATTATTTCTTCTTCATAGGCATTGGTTTAGACTGTTTTTTATCTGCGTACATATCTTTTTTGCTGCCTTCTTTAACGCCTTTTTTCTCTACATCTTTTTTAGACTTTTCAAACGGTTTAGCTTTCATTTCATTTTCCTTTTTTAGCAGTTTTAGCTGAGTCTTTAAAATCTTTAGCTGAAGGTGCGCCTTTAGCGCCAGGCTTTCTCATTTTTTCACCTGAGCCTGCTTTAATACGTTCTTGCTTTGCATGGATATTTGCGTATAGACCTGGTTTAGCTGCCATAATATGTCCTTAACATTTCCATTTTTTAAGTGCTGCTTTTGCTCTAGGTGCTTCGCCTTTAGCATTTTTTACTACGCCACCCATTCTAGCACAGAACGATGCTTTACGGCCTTCGTCTGCTTTTGTCTTTGGGCTTGGTGCTGGTGCTTTTAAGTTACTGCCGTTCTTAGCGTTATACTCTGCACGGCCTTTAGCTGTCATGCCAGCGCCTTTATCTGTAGGCTTGTAGTTTGCGTCTTTACCTTTTGTGGTATGCGCAATAGGTTTGTCATGTGCTTTTTTTGTAGCCATTTTAACTTCCCATCCATGAACTAGATATACCGCCACCGTTAGCATACGACTTTTTTATGCCTTTGTCAACATACTCACGATGCGCTACAGGAAATGCAAAAGTTACGCATAATGCATCCGCTGCATCAGGACTTGCCATGCCTCTTGCCTTCATCTCTTTCTTACCTTCTAAAAAGATCGTACCACTACTGTTCGGCTTCTTCATCGGACCTGTCAGGTCTGACTTTAGTTTTCTATCCTCTGGTATGCTCGCAGTCTTGAGCCACTCGCGCATGGCGCCCCACATCTCTGCCCGCTTGTTACCCCACATGATGCTGTTCTTGGCGCGTGACCCAAAGTTCACACCTCTGACCTTGTAGCGTTGCTCGGTTAGCCGATCCAATATGCCATACCCTAGGCCGCCTTCGTCAATGACTGTCATGACAGGCTTGAACTCTTCTATTGCCTCGATGACACGCCCTACGATAGACATCGTGTCCTCGCCCTGGTAGCGCTTGATGCTAATGATGTCACGCCCTTGACGCACTAAGATGACTGTGCTATCTGCCCCGCCGCGCGCAGGGTCTACCCCAATAACAATAGGCGCAGACGTATCCTTATATCTCTCACGTTTAAATGCTTCCTCAACAACTGTCGGGCTGATAAACTGATCTTCTCCCGCCGAAGGAAACTCACCATATACCTCGACCCGCGCCTGTGACGAGTCCTCACCATACTCGGCAATGATCTGTTCATAAACCGCTTTATCTGTATCTTCGACCTGTCTAGCATCTATTTGTCTCCCATGCCAAAAGTCTCGCTTAGAGTTGAAACACTCAAAGAAGTAGCCTTGGTTACGACGCGGGTTGCTGAACGCAAACCAATACCGATCTAATATGTTCTCCGTGAAGAAGCCCGCTCCCACGGACCAGATGGCGTCAGGTATACCTGAGGCTTCATCAAATATTAACATCATGCCGTCGTGGTTATGCACACCCGCGTAGCTGTCTGGGTTCTCTTCACTCCACAGCTTACCCTCAGCCGCCCAGTACCGCGTCCCCTTTTTCAAGTCGCGCTCGACTAGCTCACACACCCACTTGGCTGGCACGAGCTTAGTCGCGCTGATCTCCCACCAATGCGCGTTGATGATCATGGCCTGCCACTTAGTCAGCTCGCCCCATGTGACGGACCTGAGCTGCGACTCGCTGTTAGCTGACACCACTACCGAACTGCCGATGCGTGTCGTTAACATCCACAGTATTAGCCAACTCACTAGCGCCGACTTACCGATCCCCCGCCCTGAGCTGACTGCCTCACGTAGCGTTGTCATGTCGACTTGCCCTTGATTATCTTTGATGTGCTTGGCGATTGTTCTTAGCACATCGCGTTGCCATTGTCTTGGCCCTCTGAACTTTGCTAACGGCGTGTTGGCTTGCCCCCACGGGAACGCGAACAGCACGAACGCTTCAGGGTCGTCCGCAACACGCGGATCCCACAGACGTGACATTAATAACTGTTCTTCATCTGAGCTATATATAGGTAGTTGCATTATTCGTTGTCTACGACGGTGCCTTCAATAACACGCGATTGAGCTTCTTGCAAAGCTTGAGTAATACTTATTTTCTGATACACATCCACGCTGATCTCAGTCTTGGCCGTCCAGCCGTGTACATGCTGTAGCACAGCAAGAGCTGACTTAGCGTCGCCTTCACGGGCTGCCGCCACTAGATGTTGCGCCATTTCTTTCTCACCGTCGGCCTTACCTTTTTGTGCTGCCATCTCTGCAACAGGGTCGACCTGGCAGAGTTGCCGATACTCGGACGGCATCATCCCTGCAGCTAACGCCAGAGAGTCGTTCTTCAACCCAAGCTTTGCTGCATCGTAGATGGCCTGTAAGCGAGACTCAGTTGCCTTCAACTCGCGTGGCGAAAAAGGTATCGAGAGGAATGTCATGCTCGCATGGTAGTTTGAATTTTGCGGATTGTCAAGGGATAAAGCAAAGGGGCCGAAGCCCCTGGGTATTACTTGTTCATTACGTACATTGTTACTTCGAAGCCGAAACGCATTTCAGTCGCTGCTGGTTTTGTCCACATAGTAGATCTCCTGGTTAAGTTACGCAAATTGCGTATGACTAATACTGTCACCTTTTATCTGGTAGCGGAATAGTGATTTTCATTAAAAAAAAAAAAAAAAAATTTCTTCTGACACCATCGTCACCGTGACCTGTCACCCCAAGGCCCTACCCCCCCAGCAAAATGCAAACAGCTTTCTGCATGCGGGCTGTACGATCGTACAGTAAAGCTGGCAGCTGCCAGGCTGTAGGTATTGTAGGCAATGTAGGCAATCGTAAAATGATCGCTGCTTTTTGCTGTGCATTTGTATGCAATGTAGGCAATTTGTTTTAGGTTGCCTACATTGCCTACATTTTGCATTGTGCAATTTGCACGGCGCTAAGATTTGTAGGCAATGTAGGCAATGTATGCTATCGGTTTTAAGTCGCTACCATTTGCGCCTGTACGTTCGTACAGTACAGATATATATATTTTAAAGGTATTAAGAAATCATTACCTACATTACCTACAAAGCAATTTAACTCGCGCCCCTATTGCCTTTGCGCGTATGCAATCGTATAAATTTTCATTACCTACAATTCGCCTACATTGCATACAAATTACCTTTTTTACCTTTATTTAACTATTGTCAAAAATAGTTTGACATTATTTATAAAAGTATGTTTTAATGATTCATGCCTACAACAAAGCGGGCTAAATTTAACCAGGAGCGATAAAAATGTCTAAATTAAGTTTAATTCTCGAAGGCGCGGCGATCATGCTGCTAATTATTACCTGTGCAATATTTAACTTTTTATTAGGGGTGTAAAAATGAAAACATTAAATGAATTGGGAACATTTACAACACAATCGTATAAAGGATATTTAATCACTCACAATGATTTGCATAATCTTTATTATGTATCTAAAGACGGTATCAACATTTATTCAAATAATTCGCTGGCTAATGTGCGCGAAAATATTGATTTGTTAACTAATTAAAGAGGATTAAATAAAATGAATATTAATGAAAACCTATGCAGCAATGAATTAAGAAAAGCGGCTTTACTAATTACTGAGGCCAGCCGCTTAGGTATGAATATCTCTGGCTATGGTGAGATTGGAGTCAATCAATCAAACGGTAATGTATATCTCTGGCTAGAAGATTATCCATTTTGCTTGTTTATTGATTTGGGCGATGATGAAATACAGGCTTGCTGGAGTAACTCTTATAACGGCGAAGAAGAATTTATCGATACTGCTGGATTATCTTTAGACTTGTTAAATGACTGGGCATATACATTGAACGAAGAAAGCGAGGCAGCATAAAATGAATATTAACGTTAGATTTTTCTCATATTGCATTAATGAGGCAGTCGAACCCGATATATGCGAAATTACAGAAAGCGAATTTAAAGAGCTTGAAGGCGTTATAACATACGAGCGCCATACGGTCCGCGAAAACGGCTGCAATCAAATTTGTTTAACAATTGAGCCAAACGGCTATCCGTATTTTGATGATCTAGAAAGGGTATAAAATGAATTACATATCTCAAGATTATTTTATTCAATACAATATAGGCCGCGTTAAATATTGCTTAAACTATTATATTGGCAATACTCATAATGATGGCTCAAAACGCTATGAGATTAAAATATTTAAGAGTAAAAAAGCATTAAATAACTTTATTAAACATGGGGTATAACAATGGACATTACAGTAAACAAAAACAAACATAATGGCAGCCTTGAATTAAGCGCTATTTATAACGGTTACCTAGTAACTAAACAATACTATTTTTATTCTACCCGCGCAGCGAAAGCGGACTTTATTCAATATTTGAGAGGCCAATAATCATGCAAACCATATATTATAAAGGGCAATACATTAACATTAACTTTAATCAGGCTGCATGTTATGTGGTGTTATTTGATGGCGTAGATTATTTTAATAGGTTTTTTAATACTTTTATTGGCGCTAAGCGCGGGATAAGTAAGTTTAATAAAGATAAAGGGCTTGATTATGTATAAAGTACTTGATCATGATAGTAACGAACATGTGATTTTCGATAGTTTCGAGGACGCCTGCATATTTAAAGGCGTAAATATTAAAAGCGTATACAAAGTAAAGCGGGACACTAAAGACCGTCCGAAAGATTTTAAGAGTGGCGCTTTAATGCAATACGGCGCGAATGGCCTTATAAAATCATATGTTCGAGAATGGCTAAGGTTAAATAAATTATGTTATTAATATCAGCAGCCATAATAGCGGGCCTTATAGCGATCATTTATGATCTTTAATGCTATCCCATCAACCACAAAAAAAAAACGGCCATAAAGGCCGTTTTTTATTGTCCGTAAACTATAAAACGATCATTTAACTACTACCATTTTAGGCGGCTCTGATAATTCTACAGCCCGCCTTAATTCCGATTTGCTCATAGTTTCAGCCAGGTCTGGCGCTGCAAATATATGCTTTTTAGTCGTATACTCGCGCGAGTATAAACGGCCACAATCAATCCAGCCAGCCTCTTTTAACGCATGCAATAGTGCAGCTTGGGGGACTTTAACGCCGCTAGGGGCGCTACCCGCTAAACGATCACATAAAGAGTGAAACGGGCTGCCTATAACGCCTTTGCTAAACTCACTCACGCGCGAACGCATTTGTTCTACCAGGTACGACTCCGCGATACTCATACCATGCTCAACTAGGTTGGCCTTAAATTCTGTCATCATAGGCGCAGCACTAGGGTTAAACTTAGAGATGTCACGAGACACAAGCCACGAAGCAATAGCACTAAAACCACCAGCCTTATACCACGTCCAAAGTTTAGCAGCGGCGCTAGGTTCCATTCTAGGCGCGTGACTCCATACGCAGAACCAGCGACGATCTTGACTAGCTAAACTGATAGGTACTGGATCATTACTAAAGGCTAGTACGAAGACTCGGTTTAGCATCATGTACGGGTGCAAGCCTTTACGGTTGATAGGTAACATTTCAGGTGGTGCAGCGATGATAGGCTTAAGCTTGTTAGCAAGCTGGCGCCTAGCACTAGCGTCAGGCTCTTTTAGCTCATTGATAATTAGCACTTCGGACTCTAATTGATAGCCCCATTGACTATTGACAGAATCATTATCCATAATGCCACGGTTACGCAAGTTATCACCACACACAGCCCATAGGAACGGCGCCCAAAATGTATCTTTACCGCTACCCTCATCACCACCATGTAGCACAGCGTGATTGATTTTAATCTCAGGGTGTTGCACCTTGAACGCCATCACGTCTAGGATATGCGCTAGTTCGTCCTCATTAGGGACAAGGCTACGGGCATGATCTAGCCACGGGGATATGTCACCCTCAACCAAGTTAGTAGGACGGGCATCACGCCAGCGGTTGCCGTAAATATCGCCATCACGAGACACAAGCACCGTCTCGCCTGCAGCATAAGTTATGCCAACAAGTGCTTTAGCACCCATTGATTGACGGTTTTCATCATAAGACACAGCAGGAAGCACGCGGGTGGCGGTGTGAATAGAACGGCAGTCAATATGTCTAAATAACGCATTAAAAGTAGAACGGCTAACCTCTCGGCGGTCTTGTAAATCAAAATAGGCATCATCCTCTTGTATATAGGCAAAACGCTTGAACCAGTCAGCCTTCTCTATACGGCCTAGCTCTTTACGCTCTACTTCAGCGATTAGGTCGTCAGCGTCATGCGTAAACATGTCAGAAGGTTCAATCTTAGATAGTGCTGTGTTCATCACGTCCGCCAGTAATTCCTCACGCAAACCGTGAGTGTGTTTAGGGCCGCCGTTATCAGCCACCCATGATAAGAAGGTCTTAGAGTCCAGGTCTTGACAATGCTCATGATAGCAACAGAACGAACGGTCTAGGGGCTTGTATCTAGCCTCTGGGTTACCATCGCTATGACTAGCGCTGTTAGGGCATACAACACCGATCCAGCCCTCGCCGTTAGTAGGCGTGATAATCATACCGTTAGCACTCATCCAGCTCAGGACATCGTCACCGCCATCGTCTTTGAGTCTAATAGACGTGATAGAGGCGGTGTCAGCAGGTGCAGGTGTTACATGTAACGCTTCACATATCTGCGGTAGACTGAACTCACGCTCAGGGTGTAGCTCAATCAGCTTAGAAGCAAAATTATCACGATTAGGTTTAAGATTGACACTACCAGCAACTCTAAAGTTACGGACAGGGTTAATAGCACCGCCATCCGTGAAACCAGCATCAGCAATGGCTTTAATCGCAGCACTAAAGTCTCCCTTCAGAGGTTGATCGTCTAACGCAAAAGTATAGCCATACTGATAATTAGCAGGGCTAGTCTCGATAATCCATGTAGGCGCCAGCGGTGGCACTTTAGACTTAGTGCCTACGTCATCTAACACCATGAACGCTACACGCTCACAGTTAGATGCAGACGCAGACACCTTGCCATCAGTAAAGCGGTCTACAATAAAGCAGGCGGTGTTAGCGTACCAAGCATCGCCCTTTTTAATCTTAGCCTGCTCAGGCAAGTACGCAGGCCATGTACACTTAATCGCACCATCGTTATGGTATTGCAAAGCGCCCTTATCAAGTAAAGGTTTTTGTTTAACTAATAAGATAGTCTCACCCACAGGGGCAATACCTACTAAATAGTCAATAAAATTTAACTCACTCATTTTCCATACCTCGTCATTATATCGGCTTCAATAGACAAAGGGAGACCCTTAGCCCATTCAGGGGGCGTACACATTACATCGCTCATTTGTTGTAGCACTTCATTTGGTGTATCGGTCTCGATTACAATTTCATCGTGTACGTGTAATATCACGTCATCTAAGTTTCTTAGTGAGTGTCGGAGTAGATCGTTAGCAACGGCCTGGGTGATGTTCTCACACGCCAAGCCCTTCCATAATCTAGCTCTAGGCCACTCGGTAGCGTCAGCAGAAGGCTTCCACGCTGCTTTAGCGTAAGTCACCCCTTCAGGTTCTAGCTTTGCATGTGGATAGCAAAGTATTCGACCCGAAGGCAAAGCATACCATAAATGTACGCCGTCGTATAAGTAGGTCACACGGCCTACGCTAAACTCTTTACCAACGTTACGCATCGCGCGTGTGTAGGCAGACTCTAATGACTGCCAATAATTAACAGCCCATTGGTTAGCTCGTCGCCAAGCGTCGACTGTGCGTCTAGCATCTGACTCGCTAAGTATAATGCCATAGTTACGGCCCATAGCGCCAAAAGCGCCCACGCCGCCACCAAAGCCGCATGACAATATTGCCACTTTTCCAATTTGGCGTTTGTCTGGCGTAATCTCCATCTCGGCTTGGTGAAATATTGCCGCTGCTTCTCTAATATAAATATCACGACCTGATCTAAAAACATCTAGCACCTCTTCTGCACGTGGATCATTGGATAGCCAAGGGGTCAGTCTAGCCTCTACCGCGTTCCAATCGGCAACGACTAGGGACTTACCCTTAGCAGGAATTAACGCAGGACGTAGCATACCTTTTAGCACGTCGGTGATACGTCTGCCGTATGTCGGCACTATCGCATGACCTCGCACCATGGCATGTCTAACCGCCTCTGGGTCTTTAGCACACTTACGTGTGAAGTTGTGAACCTGAGCGCCATAGCTAGACGCACGGCCTGTAGCGCTACCACCAGCGAACACAAACGCACCACGTACTCGGTGGTCCTCTTCGTCAGCGAGCTGGGATAGGCGGTTGAACTTAGCGACAGATGATGCCCACAGATCGTCAGCACATTGGATAACGTCAGCGACATCGGCAGGCACTTCATCGGGGTTCTCTTCGGCTAACAGCAATAGGTTAGCGCGAACGGATTTGTCAATAGACATCTTCTTGTCTCCATCTTTAATAAGCGTCATTAGCTTCAGGGCTTCAGGGCCAACACGCTCTTGCACCCACTCACGCATGCGTGGTGAACGTACTGACGTGATAGCACCCTTCGTTACTTCAGACACGATACGCTCAATCTCTTCTAGCTCTATACTAGCGTAGCGTATAGCGGAGTCGGCAAGGTCTTTATCTAGCAACACACCCTTGTCGTTGATGCGTTCATTGACGTGATAGTCTGCAAGCTCTTGGTCTGATAGGTCGCGTAAGGCTTTTGAGATAGTGCGCATGACTTTAACGTCAGTTTCACAGTAGGCAATCATCTCAGCCATCAAGGTAGGGTCATCATTGAACGTGCCATCAGCACGAGGGAGTGATAGCAGTCTAATTAACTGCTTACCACGGTGGTCTTTACGCATCGTGGCCCCTGAGAAACGTCCTACGTCCTCTAATGAGCCAGGCGCACAGTTAGCACGAGCCTGTGTAGCTGTGCAATAGAACTGTTCTAAATCAAAGTTAATCTGTAAGACATACCAAAAGACTAGGCGCTCAAACGTGGCATTGTGCGCACGTATTTGACCCTTGAAGTTACGTACCTCTTCGGGGAACGGCTGATCTGGCGTCCATGTAATGACGTCACTATCATCAAACGCATAGGACATACATAGCACATCGGTGCTACTGTCTTGAGCGTAGTTGTAGACGCCGCGACTAGGTAAGTCGCAGCGGCTACGTGACTCAAAATCGAGCCACAGTATCATTATGTTGAACGACGACGACGTGTTGTTTCAGCAGGTGCATCTTCTTCAGCAGTCTCGCCTGAAGCTTCAGCATCCATACCTACCCATTCTTTAATCTCAAAGACAGGGGTATAGATTTTGCCATACGACTTATGTTGATAATGCTCTTTCTTCAAATAGATGACAGGTACAGGTTTAGTCTGATCTGCTTCTACTTGATTAGCAATGGCTACTGCTAACGCTTGAACTGCACGTTTACCGCCGACAGATGTAGTAGAGAAGCGAACTTCTAAACCCTTATCTTCGCCAGAAATGCACTTCAATGATAGACCTACTTGCGTCTCCCATCCGCGTTTAGCTGCAGGTGGCGCACCATCAAGCTCAGGCAACGGCTGTGATACTGACACCATCTTCTCACCTAATACGTCGCCATCACCCCATGCGATAAAGCCATGAATGAATGAGAACGGATTAACAGCCCATGTAGCGTCATCTTCGACTTCTGTTTGGTCTGCGCCAAACACCCAATGACCTGTCTTGTCCATCTTAAGAATAGCAACGCCTGCTGGCGATACATCGTTCTCAAGTGAACGTAAGGCTGTGCTTAAAGAAGAAACTGCTGGTAGATTTGCTTGTGAAAAAGTTACGATATTAGACATTTTAATTTCCTTTAGATGATTTTATTAAGGGCAGCGGTCAATTGCTGTCCGATTTGCAACAATGCTGGGCGAGGGTCATCCTCGTTTGCCAGCGTACTACCTGAACTAATAGCGACGACTGTCCCTTCAGGTAAAGTAAGACCGTGTTTTTTAAGCACCTTCTCAGCTTTAGCTGGTGAGATCAACGTCGTCTCTATTATGTCAGATTCTGGTAGGTCTTTAAGAAGTGCAGACTTCGCATCCTCTTCGTTGACCCATTGTCTAGTCGCACGTTTGGCAACTAGCTTATAGCCTGGGACAGGTTTACCTGCCTCTAGTATTTGGAAAGCTAACGCACGTAAGTCTGTGATCCATTGCTCAATTACGTCGGCGTTTTGCAAGTATACACCTATTTGTTCAACAGGCAACGCATCTAGTTTGGTGTGCAACACACGGTCCACAGCGCCAGTCATCTGAGGGCAGATAGGCTTGCCTGCACACCAACGACAATGATCACCTGCATTAAGTCTAGCGTCAGGTGCTTGTGATTGACGGACCGCAAGGGCTAATGACTGCTCAAACAGTTTGATACGGTTAGGGTTTGTAGTCCAGCGTTTAACGGCTGGCGGTTGCACGATAATCATCTCAATAGATGTCACGCCATCAAACACCCATGACACTTCTTTAGTACGCAAGGCAGCAGCAGCGTAGAACATAAGCTGTGGGTTCTCTTCTACTTCCACGGCTACCCCGTCACCAAACTTCCAATCTAATACGTAGGCTGTGTCACCGATACGACCTAAGAAGTCGGTTGATCCAAATACGTTTGGTAAGAAGTCACCAAAGCCTACGCGCGTCTCGACTGCATACTCCATTTGTTTGTCAGGGTCAATGGCATCTAACGCATCAAGCGCAGGTTTGATTTTGTTGTCGATCAGTTCTTGCGTTAATACTTGCGCTTCGTACACGGTGCCAAGGTAATGCTCAGGCGTGTGGCCTTCGTCAAGTATTTCTGCAATCACATTATGTAGTAGGGTGCCTTCGTCTGCATACTTATTAGAAGGACGTGGTGGCATCTTGTCGCAGAGTGCGACTGAGCCAGGGCAAGCAATAACACGTTTAGCGGTTGAACCGCCTACGACTGAAGAGTGTTGCATTTAGTTTCCTTTAATTTACCTATTGAGTCTGCAGATTAGCATACATAAAATTAGTATGTCAACATTTAATTTAATAATAAATTGCTTGACACATAGAAAAAGGGTAAGTAATGTGTGCTTATGTTAGAAAAACAAGTTGAAGCATACTTTAAAAAAGTAGTCGAGCAGTTAGGCGGCAAAAGCTACAAGTTTACATCGCCAGCGCATCGGGGTGTGGCTGATCGTGTAGCCTGTCTGCCTAACGGACAGACATGGTTTGTAGAAATAAAAACAGAGGGTGGTAAGCTGTCAGAACTGCAAAAACTATTTGCGTTTGACATGCAAAGGCTCAATCAACATTACGCATGTTTATGGAATAAGGATGATATAGATGAGTGGGCTAAAAATACTTAACCTTTACGCAGGGATAGGCGGCAATCGCAAACTATGGGAAGGTTGTAACGTGACTGCTGTCGAGTATTCGCCTGAAATTGCTAAAGTTTATGCGGAGCTGTACCCTCAAGACACCGTAATAGTCGGAGATGCAGTTGCATATTTAGAGCAGCATTATGCTGAATTTGATTTTATTTGGTCCAGCCCCCCATGCCCCAGTCATGGTCAATATCGGCACAACGTTGGCGTCATAGGTAAAGGCTTTGCGCCTATTATGCCTGACATGACGCTGTACGCTCAGATTGTGTTTTTACAACATTATGCTAAGGGTAAATGGATAGTAGAAAATGTTAAGCCTTATTACGATCCGTTAATAACGCCCTCGTTTGAAATGCAAAGGCATTTGTTTTGGACTAATTTTGATGTACCTGCACGTAAGTTTAATAAATCAGATATACGAAATAAAAACAAACTATCTGATTTTGACGGGTATGAAATAGTTGCGGCAAGTAAGATTAGTAATAAACGCCAAGCGTTACGAAATTGTGTTGACAGCGAGTTAGGCTTACATATATTTGAAAGCGCGTATGTTAAAGCTTAGACCCTATCAAGACACGGCGGCTGACTTCCTGTATGAGCATGACCGTGCCATGATCCTAGCGCCTGTAGGTGCAGGCAAGACCGCTATCACGCTCACCGCCATGCAAGACGCTATCGAGGCTGAAGTAGTGACACGCTTCTTAGTGTTAGCTCCTAAACGTGTCTGTACTGACGTGTGGCCTGTCGAGCAACCGAAGTGGGCGCCTAAGCTTAAGCTTGTTGTGGCTGTCGGTACGCCTAAACATCGTGACGCAGCATTTGCGTCTGACGCAGATATTGTCGTGCTGAACTATGATAATTTGCAGTCTATACATAATTTGAACGGCATTGACGGCATTGTGTTTGACGAGCTAACCAGGCTAAAGAACCCGTCAGGCGCACGTTTCAAGGCGTTGTCAAAGCTATTAGACAAGATTAACATACGCTGGGGTTTGACAGGTAGCTTTACTAGCAACGGTCTAGAGGACGTGTTCGGTCAATGTAAGATTGTGGACCAGTCTATATTAGGGCGTAGCAAGGGTGCGTTCATGCAACAGCACTTTATCTTAATCAATAAAGAATACGGTGACTGGGTGCCAAGACCTAACGCGCTTGAGCAGGTCATGGAGATTATTAAGCCTGCCACCTTTGTGCTAGACGCTGGCGAATATAAAGACAAACTGCCATTACTGCACACAGTCGAGTTACGCTGTGACATGGACGACAGACTGCCGTATGAAAAGATGAAAAAGGACTTTGTTGTTCAGTTCGGTAACACACAGATTGCTGCAGTTAATGCTGCTGTGGTGACATCTAAGCTACAGCAGATGGCGTCAGGTTTTATCTATGATGCAGATACCGTACCGACATGGTTCAGTAAGCATAAGTTTGATCGGCTTGATGAATTGTTAGAAGAGAACCAACACGCTAACACTATTATTGCATACGCATTTAAAGAGGAGTTAGCAGAACTTAAGCGACGTTATCCAAAGGCTGTAACGCTAGACGATGACAACGCCATCACACGATGGAACGATGGCAAAGTAGAACTGTTACTTGTGCATCCTAAGTCTGCAGGCCATGGCCTCAACTTACAGCATGGTGGTAGTAAGATTGTATTCCTATCGTTGCCCTGGAGCCTTGAGCTTTATGAGCAGACGATAGGCCGTTTACACCGTAGCGGACAAAAGCATGATGTATGGTGTTACGTGATGTTGACAAATAAAACCGTTGACGAACGTATATGGGCAGCCCTGCATGACAAACGGGCTATTTCTGATATTGCTATGGAAGAACTAACATGACTAAAGACGAAGCATTAAAACTAGCGATTAAAGCACTTGAAGCTTGTAAAGAAGCATTAGAACAACCTGCACAGGATCGTTACGATTGGAACCCGCGAGACATTAACTTTGATGATGCAGACTTTGACGCGGCTCGTGCCGATGTAGTAGGGCAGAATGGTAATGAAGGGAGTACAACATGAATGATGTAAAGATATTCTTGACATGCCTATTTTTAAGCTTTATAGTGGGCGCATATACAGTCGTATTGGTTAACAAAGACCGATACGGATGTACAGTAGAAGTAAAAGATGTTGGCGGTATTACACATGTATTTTCAGGAAAGGTTTATTAATGACTAGATTGAATTGGCGATCACTTAATGCGCAGCTTACTACGTTAAGCGAGGATGAAGTGTTAGCCTTGTTAGAAAACGAGCGTGAAGGCGAGAAGCGTATCTCTATGCTACAACGTTTACATCAACGCTACACTATCTTACGTGCTGCACGTGAACGTGTAGAGATTTTGAAAGGAGCAGTACGCCCATGAACAATCGTGAGATTTGGAGTGAGCAAAACTTTAAGTTCGGTCATATAGACCCTACGCCTTGGATTCCTCTTTACGAAGAGCCAAGTTATTTAACTAAATTATGGAGAAAATTAACATCATGGGTTTATACACAGTAAAAGTTTACGGCATCGAGTTAGATGTCTATGCAGACGTAGAAGTTGAACGTGATCCGCTAGGAACTGGCGACAGTCCTGCAGCGACCTACGTTGACATTATCGCTATTGAGTTAGCTGATTCTGCGGTTGACATCACTACGTTATTAAGCGACGGTGTGTTAGAAAAGATAGGCGCACAAGTACAGGAAGAGGCAAAAAATGGGTAGCGGCGCAGATAGAGAGTTTGTGCTATGTGATTCATGCGGGTCAGAAAAGTATGAGGACGAGGTGTGTCCGTGGTGTGAATTAAAAGTTAGTCCGTTAAATAAACAAGAAGGCGGGTCGCATTACAAAGACATGATTATTCAGCCAGTAGAATACATCACGGCTAACCGACTAGGTTTTTTAGAGGGCAACGTAATCAAGTACATTACACGTCATATTGCTAAGAATGGCGCTGAAGATATACGTAAGGCCATACATTATTGTCAACTAATCTTAGCGACTAGATATAAGGGTATAAAATGAGCTACGAACACCAGTTAAAGTATGAACGGTTAAAAGAATCAATGTATAATCTTATGGCAGAAAACCCTCAAACGCGTCGTATGCTGATGGATGCGTTTAACTTAGGTAAAGATCAGTTGAGCAACCATCTACATCGCTTGATTGATAAAGGCTACGTCAAGCTACATAAAGATAAAGTCCTAGAACATAGACTTAAAGCTATCATGGTGTCACAGTATTATGCTAACCCTGATATGCCGTTCAAAATTAAGACTGTAGAACAGTTAGCAAAAGAGACGGTAGAACGATTTGCTGGATCAATTGCTACAAAAAGAAAACGCGAAGAAGATCCGCCAGGTGTTTATCGTTTATTAGACTACCCGATTGCGTCACCAAAGAAAACACGTAAACATACCACGGTGAGTATTTCTAGTGGCTTTAATCAGTTGGGGTGGTAAAAATGAGAGATCAAAAAGTGCAGCTACAAAAATGGTGTTGGTGGGATAAAGGTGAATGTGTCGTTGAAGTGCTAAGGTCAGGTCACTTTCCCACTACTGCTATGGTAAAAATGCCAGATGACCGTGAAATAGAGGTAGATATAGATGAATTACGCATTAACTTTGACTGAATACGCGATTTGCTACTTCCCTGCTTTTTTGGCAGGGTTTAGCATGTGTGGGGCTATGGTAGCCTTAACCCCACTCTTTTCTCGCGTTATACGTCGATTGCAGAAGCCGAAAATCTACCGATTTTAATAAAAAATCGTTTTAAGAGTCATAATCGTCAGTTTCGACATACATCTCTAATCCGTCACCACTAAATTCAATTCTGCCTAAGTTAGTGGTGATTGTGATCATTTCAGTATCATAATCAACTTCGATTTCTTCAATTGTTTGGCCTAAAAGGTCATCACAAATTTCTTCAGGTGTGCGTTCAGACATAGTTACCTCAGCATATCAGAGTTAAAAAAGTTTACCTTTACTACGCGCAAATTCATACGGGTCTTTTGCGTTCTTTTTGAGGTTACATGCTGGACAAGCTATGACTAAATTATCAAGGGCATGCTTACCGCCTTTTGATAACGCTTCATAGTGATCAATATGAAATAAATCTTCACATTGACAGTCACACCAATAACAAATCTTTTTCTGTGCGTTAACCCAGGCTAATAAATCTTTAGGTTTAACCCCATCTTTTTTATTAGTACGACGTCTAGCGTCATAGTTAAAAGTAATTGCAGCTCTTTTATCTGGGTTAGCTTTTATCCATTCCTTAGTAACGCGCATTTTCTTTTCTGCGTTAGCTATATGATATTTTTTATCGTAATCTTTTTTAGCCTTAGACCTGACCCGAACACGCATGCAATGTAAACAGCTATTTCCGTTTGTATAGCGCAATGTTTCGTTGCAGTTTCTGCAAGGGCTTCCAACATAAGTTTTACTGTTATTTGCTATTGCATCTTTACGCGTCTGTAGTGCTTTCATCAATCAGTCCAATGTCGCAAGTATGTCGTTCAATTTCACCATGTTCTTTATGTAAAATTATAGCACACATATCTCGACCCGCACGGTAACCTTGTCCTTGATGCCAAGCATCTCTAGCTGCAAGTGTTCTAAAATATTCTACTGTACCGCCATGATATTCTTTTACTTCTTTATGATGAACATGTCCGACATACCAATATCTAAATTTAGATTCGCCCCATTGGACTGGCTTATCCGCAGCCATAATAGACAACATGTCCCTACCTTTGATCGTGTCGCCATGTGTAGACCCGATTAAAACTTTACCAAACTGATAGTACCAAGATACGGCAGGTGACAAGTCTACTTCAATTCTAGGCTCGTTATGGAAGTAACATGAGATCATTAACGCTAATGCGTAAGATGAATGACCGTCATGGTTGCCTTTGTTAATTCTAAATATTACTTTAGTATGTTTTTTTAGTAACTGTTGTAGACAATAAATCATGGCGCGAAGCCCAATCTGCTGTACTTTTGCCCAGCGCCCGTCAACGTCAAGTTGATGGCCTGAGTTAGTTACATTCTTTTGGTTGTCTGCATGAAACATGTCGCCTAAGTTAAGCAACATAGCCGTTTCAGAATCAGGCGAGCTTGCAATCAGCCTGTCAATTGCATTACAAGTTAATCGCTCCGCAATCTCTAAGTCAAAGTCATCGCCTGCGTCTTGATGCCAGGCGTGTAATCCGAAATGCGGATCACCCATAGGGATAACAGTCATAACATCTGACCTGTTTAGTTTTGGTTTTTCTATTAAGGGCGCTAGACCTTTTACGCCTTCAGCTAGAGTTAATACAAACTGTCTAATTGTTTCCTCTAGTTTGCTGTCGTCTATCTTAGACTTGACCCATTGACCTGACGCTTTACCTTCAGCGTTGTAGTAGGTTGATACACCTCTAACAATGAACGGCTCTGGTACAGGGCGCACCATGTCTTGCTCAGGTGCGTATCCGCTTGTGGCAGCACGACGGCGTAGTTGCGCAAGGGCTTCTACAATCGTGCTATGGTTAAGGTTTAGTGATCTGGCGGCAGACCTAATTCCACCGTATTCGTTGACTGCATCTATGTATTCTGATTGTCGTTCTGTTGCGTAAGTCTTTAAGCCTTCATCGATTAACATTTTCTTGGTCTCTAACCCACTTTTGTAAGTGTAGCAATTGTAAGACGTCAGACGCGCAATCTAAGGGACTAGCGTCGACGGTACTAGGTACATCGCTTTCGGTTTTTCCATCAATGCTTTCGGTGGTGTCGGAAATGTCGGACACGTCACGGGTATCTGTGTTGCGCACCCATTTAATAGTAGGGTGAGCAGCGTAGTAAGCATTAAGTTTCTTGACAGCATTTGCATATTCCTTCGTTACATTAGAAGTAATTTGTTTCTGTTCGGTGACAATTGCATTATTCTTTTGTTGCAAGGCTTCAGTACGTATGCTTAATTCTAGCTTGAACGCATCAAACTTTGCCTTTTCGCCTGCATAGCCTTGATAGTAACCCAGTAAACCAGCGCCTACAATAACGCAGGCCACGGTGATCTGTTTCCAGTATAGTATCAATAGATTCATTTGGTGAGCTTAGTTGTAGATATAACACGTAAAGCCATATTAACACCAGACACAAGGGCAACAATAGCGAAATATACACGAGGATCAAAATAGCCTTGCACAATATTAAGAGATGCTTCACATGCCGCTCCTACACCAATGATAAAGTTAAACCATAATACCTTAGATTTATACCAACGCTTCATAGTGTTTTACCTGATTGAAAGTCTTGTAAAGTTAATCCGCCCGAGTATTGACAATGCGCTAATTCTTTAAGTTTGCCATTCCATCTGCCAGCCCATTCCAAGCCTAGCTCTTCTGCGATGATTCCGCAAGCAGTAAATAGCGCTTTGTTATCCCATGCGGCTTTACCGTTGACAATTGGGCAGAAGTCAAACGCAACACGCCAGTTATGGAACGACTGACCTGCCTTAGCGTTAGTGACTATTTTGCCTGGTGTTGTGCGCCCTTGATTATAAAGTGCTGTTTGGCTTTCTGCGTCACGATAGGTAGATGTAATCAATACGTCTATGTTTTGCTTTGCACATGAAGATATGAATCGCTCGCATAGCGTTTTGACTTTAGGTTGAAGGTCTGACAGATTACGGCTATTTACCAAAATAGATAGTTCCCATGACAAGGCCACCCACGATTAGCCATACGATACGCTCAACCCATGCGCTACCTGCGTGTGCAACTTCAATCTTGTTCACTCTACCTTCAAGTGTGTTTTGGTTCTGATCGTAGTTATCCATGCGTCTGAATAAAGTAATCATTCGTTCTTCCATACGTGCTAAAGAGATGATTGCCTCGCTTACCTTATCCAGCTTCTCTTCGATTCTATTCAGTCGTGTTGTTTGATCGTCCATGATAAAGTCCTATTGTGCTAATGCGTTTTGGTTGGCGTTTAAATTAAGTGCGTTAGTTGCTTCGCGATATGTAGTAATAGGTAAGTTACGCATTGCACCTTCAATAATAGGTGGGCGTCCGCCTAGACCTGCTCGCATTGTTTGGGCTAAGTTATTAGCTTGTTGCTCTTGTCTTGTTGTAGCTAATGATTTAGCCGCCATACCGCCTGCAGCAGTATACGCACCCCATGGATTGACTGCAGTAAAGATAGCGGCTGCAGGTGTCATTGGCGTAAACTTAGCGGCTGTATTAAGCAAGGACTGAACAGGGCCACCCCTAGCAACTTTTTTAATTTCTTCTTGTTCTGCTGGTGAAAACAAACGCATCTTCTTATCGTTCTTAGCAAGCGCAGAGATTTGACTAGCAATAGCTTTACCTTTATCTCCTTGAGATAGCTCTGCTTTATCAAGTATGTCAGTAAAAATCTCACCTTTTTTAACACGTGAATAATCTTCACGTGCAGTTTTCCACGCTTCAATGGCTTTCTTATCTCCGCCAATAATAGCGTTTGTAGGTGCATTTAACACATACTCATCAAAGGTATCCATTAACTGAGACGCTATTTTTCTTTCTTGCGCATCTGAACTGCCTTTTGCGGCGCCAATAATCTTACGAAGTGCAGATAATTCAGCTACATCTTTTGGCTGATCTGATCTTAATTCTTTGATTGCCATATCTACTTTAGGGTACGCACCTTCAACATAGCCTATGTCTGCGCGGAGTTTAGCAGGTACATTTTCAAAATGTGACTTAAAGTTATCATTGTTTAATTGGAAACCTGACTGGTCTAATATGTCGTAGTTTGCTTTTGATCTAGCATCTAATACTTCTGCTGAAGGCGCTTCTAAACGTTTAGGCGCACGGATGTTACCTGCTGTACCTGCGGCTACGCCAGTTGCAAGGCCTAATAGCGGATTGCCTGACGTTTCAGTTACGCCTTGTGCAAGCGCAGCTGATGTTGGCGCAGTTACTAATTGGGATACAGGCGCGCGGCTAACTTCTTTTCCTACGCGTCCAAGCATGCCTGGCGCGCCTTTAAGAAGGTTAGCAGCGGCAGGCTCTATACCTGCTGGTGTAATTGCACTACCTGCTACATCTAGCATGCGTTCACCTGTTGTTTCAGGTTTAGGTAAGTATGGCACTAATTTATTTTTAATTGTTTCAGACGCTGAAGGAATATTTTTATTGGCTAAGTAGTTATATGCCATAATACCTAGGTCAGTTACTGGTAAAGCTACTGATCCAGCTAATGCACCTACAGGTACTGAAATTGGCGCGGCAGGGCCACCAAAAGCACCTAACGCTGCACCTGCTGTTGCGCCTAATCCTGCGCTAACTAAAGTAGGCGTTGCTGCGCGTGCGGTAATACCTGTGGCTCTAGTAAGCTTTTCACCCATAGTTGGCATAGGTGCAATGTGCGATAAGATTTCATCTGCGGTATAACCTTGATCTAACGCCGTAGCAACTTTAGCATCTTTACCTTTTAAGTGATCTATAATCTCCGCATCAGTATATCCTGCACGGCGAGCTGTATTAACCTGATCGCGATAGTTATCTGCCATGATTTACCCTATTTAAATATATCGTTCAATGTTTGTTGACCGCGTTTTGCAGATGTAGTACCACGGCCTTCAGGAATACCTGCGCTATAATCCGCAGGGTTTACTGATAAAGGTATGTTAGTTTTAATGTTAGCTACGTTTTTGTTATGTAAATTAATAGCGTTTTTAGCTGCAGTATTATTAATTTCAAGAATCCGACGGATTGCTTTCTCATCCATTTTAATATCGCCCGCCGCTGCTTTTTTGGCGTACTCTCTATCGGCATCAGACAAGCCCGTACCCGCACCGAAGTTTTTAATTAACCTAGCAGTATTAGTTGCCATCAATGCACCGTATGCTTGAGAGTTTTTAGCTGCATCACCAAGACCAAAATCAATACCAGCTTGGCTAAGACCTTGGTTAAGTGTAGTAAAGAACTCAGCGCCAACGCCTGTAATCATACCTTTATCAAGTAGATTTTTAGCCACTTGGTTTGTCGCAAGAATTTGCGCTGCATCTTCCGCTTTTGTTTTATTAGCGATAACAGTTTTAGCTTGCTGAGTACCTAGTTCTTTTTCAAATTCTTTTTCTTGCGCGGGTAAATTTGTAGTTACGTTTACGTTTGCTGCAGGTTTATTGTATGTTGCTGCCGATGAACCTGCTACAGTTGTTGCAGGGCCACCAAAAGGTGAAACTTGAAGTTCACGTGTTGTAGGTACGCCATTAACCATTACGTTTTGTTGACTGATAAATTTAGGCAGTTGATCTTTAGTTTGTATTGTAGTTCTAAATGCCATGTCTGCCATGTCTTTAATCTTGGTTGGATCAGCCATCACTTGTTGAAATAGTTCATTTGCTTTAGCGTCATCAATCACACCAGAGTCTCTAAGATGTTTTAACGCCATCCCTGCCGCTTGCGGTGTAGGGTTGTCCCGTACATATCCAAATGCTTGACCCATAATGTCTAGGCGTTTATGTGCTGCGCCTAGTTTAGCTGTTTCAATATCAGCTTCAGTTTTGCCTGTTAATGCTTTTTCTTTTGCAGCTTCTATCTGTGCTTTTTCATACGATTGACCTGCTTTAGGTGAAATGCCATAAAGTCCTTTAGCAAAATCAGGATTAGTTCTATCTTGTTGCGCAAAATAATTCTTAACTGCTTCATCTTCAGCCAAACCTTTTGTATACTCATCCATTTTCATTCGATTGAGTTGGTTAGCTTGCTGTGCATTTTGCATAGCATAAATGTCTTTAAGATAATCTTCTTGTGAAGTTATCTGAACTGGTTTAACTCCTAATGCAATTGATGGATCAATAGCCATAATTAACCGCCCATATTGTAGTAATAATCAAAAGAATTAGAGTCTGGCAACATGTCGTAGCTATTGTTTGCGCCGCCATTACGGTTACCGAAAATCTGACCCATTAATTTGTTTTGTGTATACGCATTAGCTGCGCCACCAAGTGCATTATTCCAAGCATTAGCACTACCCACGTAACCTGATGCAGCAGCATTACCTGCGTTCATGTACGCGTTACCCGCATTAGTTGCATAGTTTTGACCTGCTGTACCTAATGTATTGGCTGTTGTTTGGCCTTGACCTGCAAGACTTTGTAATGGGTTTAACATATTTGCACGGTTAGTCTGATAGCGATTGTACGCGTTTTGATATTCTTGAGAAGCCATGTCTTGACCGTAACGTGTAGCGCCTTTTAATGCAGCGCCTGATAACATACCGCCACGTGCGGCGGCAGTACGGTCTAGTGCTTTAAGTCCTTCAGACATACGGAACGCATAGCCAGGGTCTTGTTCAAAGTCTGACATGCTAAAGTTTTTAGCCGCAGAACCATAACCTTGTGCGCCTGTGTTACCACTAAGCGCTAACAAATCTAGTAATCTGTTTTGACCTTTGTACCCTGCTTCAAGAAACGGCTTTTGCGTAGCTTGTTGTTCTTTAAACATTTTGTACTGTAGATCTGCTGCACGATTGGCTGCGGCGGCTTGCGTATCTGCCGCGTTTTCTGATGCGTCAGATCCCAATAGGCCGCCTACAATACTTGCGCCAGCAGAAAAGATAGACCCTATATCGTTATAGCCAGGGTGCTTTAGAACGCCTACGCCAAATCTACTATTAAACATATTTACTCCTATTACATCTCATGTGTATGATACCTTGCGCTTCATTAGTTATTTCAAATCCAAGGCGTTTACAAAACTCTATACTTTTACTATTGTTAGCTGCTACTCTTGTAATAGCACACCCATATTGATCAAGTGTCTTTTTTAACGTACTACGTAAATGACCTCTAATAGATGCAGTAGGTTTTACTTTATAGCCTATATGCAGTTCATTACCTTTAGCTGCTACAGCCCCTACAACTTCATCGTTGTCCATCAAAGGAATAAAATCCCAGTCTTTTAACGTTTCTTTAAACTTAACTAGTGAACAATCTAATCTATCTTTAACTGAATCAAATAACACTTCTACCGCTTTTTCCTGCATCGATGTAGCTAATTGCTGTGTCATTACTGGATAAATTCCACTATGTCGCCTACGTTAAGACCTGACAAGAATGTAACTGTCGTTGAGTTGGTCTCTGTGTAGTTAAGCGTTACAACTTGTTTGCTACCGTTAACCAACACGTTTAGACTGTTATTGCCTGGCGTGTATGTAAAGCCTACCGTAAACGCGGTCTGATCTGCTGTTGCTGTTTGATAGTTTTGTGATCTAGCGGCAGGTAACCCTGTGATGTTATCCATCACCCAAATTTGAGTGCCTGTCGATGTCTTTAGCACTAACTTGTATGAATTAAGGCTGTCTAGCCATATCTCGTATGGCGGTCTACCTGCTGCGTTTAGCACGATAGGGTTTGAGTTTGCAGTCAAGCCTGTTGAAGATGTGTACGTCACGGCAGGCGTTGTTGTCCCTGCTAGGTAAGTGTACAATAAGCCACCTACTAACGGGACACCGTTATCAGTAAAGAATTGCCACCCAGCGCCACCTAACGGTGATAAACTAACAGACATATATAACTCCTAACGTAACGACAGCGCCTAGTACCGTGGCTAACCAATCATAAAAATCGCAAGTATGGATTGTTGGATGCTGATAATCATACCATTCTTTTGCAAAAGCTACTACCATTACTAACAATAAAGCATAGTAACTAATAAAAAAGTATGCTATAAGCGCGATAAGCGAGCCTATATTAAAATGCGCTTGCTTATCCAAAGGGACTGGAATACGTGGGCTTGATAGTAATGCTATTAATTTTTCCATGTTAAATTCCTGGCAAGTTTCGGACTAAGTTCCAATTTCCAGCAATATACGGTGAAGCGCTAGAGTTAGTAAACGTAGTACATTGATTATCAGAGAAATTACCAAACCCTATAGCTAAAAAGCATGAAAAAAGAATAGTGCCGTTTACACAAGAATTCCCTGTACATACAGTATAAGTTTGTTCCGAAGCATTAATTGCTGCGTTTGAACAACAGCTATTTGTACCATTACTATAAATAGTATTATTTAAAATTCTAGCACTTTTGCATCTATCAACTTGAATACCGTTAGTCCATCTTGATGTTCCTGAAACCCCGCTATAAATAAAATTATTGCTAATAATAACCCCTCTTGTATCAATATATGGGCTAGTGTTAGCGTCCCCTACGCAAATAGCTTGACCGCCATTAGGTAAAGATGCTGCTGATTGGTAAGCAAAAATAGTGTTGCCATCAATTAATGTTGGCTCGGTAGTAAAAGTATTAGTTCTAGTCCAAATACCAAGAACACCTGATGTTGATCCAGGAACACCGTTAGTGCTGTTACCTGGTGCAGGGCTTACCCAGTTATTTCTAAATATTACAGGTGAGCCATTATTAATTAAATATGCACCAAAAGCCCCTGAATATAAGTCAAATTCACAATTTTCTACGACAATATTTAATGCGCCACCATAAAATCCATTTACACAACCTACAAAACTAGAATTTAAAACATATACACCTTCGGGGACGTTTGTTACGCTGCCAAAATAAGCTGTGCTTTCTCTTGAAACCATCCCGCAAGTTTGATATGACGCAGAACCAAACTGTTGTGTTGCACCATCTGCATTTATAATAAAATTAATAACTGAAATTTGAACAACTTGCCCCTCTATATTTACGCCTATATCTCCTGAAGTCATGCCAACATTATTAATTAGCGTTCTAAACGCGTCTTTAATACGGAAGCCACCAGCAAATTGATTTACTGCGCTATTAATTTGAATATCTCTAAAGGTGTATCCTAAACAGTATGTAGTAGTAGGTAATGTTATGTCAGTACCTTGAAAATAAAACGCATACTTAGCAGAAGTTATACTTGCTGTAGTTTGCATGCTAAAGCCACTAAATATCTTTTGCTTTCTAGACGCTGATTCTTTTGGAAATGTAAATCCATGAACGTTAGCAGTATAATTTAAGGCGGTTACTGCAGGGCCATCACCAACTAAAGATGATGTAGCTGCTGGCGTTAAAGTGGCTGAAATGTTATACGTGCCAGCAGGTAGATAGATTGTTTTGCCTGTATTTAATGCGGCTTGAATTGCGGCAGTATCATCAGTTGATCCATCGCCTTTAGCACCATAATCTTTTACTGATACAAATTCATTTAACTTATCTACAAGCGTTCTTACAGTTGTTTGAAGTTTTATTGCTAAATCACTAGGCGAAGTTAATGTAGCCGCATAAGCTTGCATTGAGGCAAAGTCAGCAAAATCACCTTGATTAGGTAATTGCGCTAATTTTTCACTAATGGGACGATTGACTGCCCCAGCATAGTTCTGTTTAAATTTTGGTATTAAAGTTGCCATTATGCGTCCTCTGCGTCAGAAAAGTCTTTAGATTTTAATGCTAGGTAGATTTTTTCACGAGTAGCATCTTTGATGTACTCATCGCCTGTAAATGTTAGGTTTTGCCATGCAACAGGATTGTAATTCTTATCACGGGATTCTTTGCTTACATAGCCATTAATAACAACCTCAAGTGATTTGTTCTTGAAATCTTCGCTAATAGAAAAGATATTCCAATAGTTTGCATCAATTCCAAATGCTGTGTTTACTGATTTTAATAGTGCCATTATCCACATCTCCAATTAGTGCCATCATAAAATACTGGTGTTGCAAATCCAGTTCCAGCTCCATCTTGAGCAAGTGCGTTAAATACAGGCGTTATTAAATTATCTGATATAAAAGCACGGCTACCTTTAACAACCCCTGCAAAACCAGCTAATGAGTCAAATGTATTTACTGTTTGTGCTGTAATAGAAGGTAATGTAAGGTTAGCTACCGAAGCAAGACTTAATGTTTCCGTACTAAAAGCAACTGTTCTTCCGCTTATAACTGTGGTGTGATTAACAGTATTTGAATATTTACCTATGTTTACATTGCTAATTCCACTTACAGCGGATGTTGTGCCAATGTTAATTGTTCTTGTGCCACCAGTTGTTACTGTGCTTCCTATAGCACCACTACCAATAGATATTGTCTGTGTTCCTGTGCTTCTACCAATGTTAATGTTGCCAGTTGATAATCCTGTACCGCCAATGTTGACAATACTTGTAGATGCCGCACCATTGCTAATGTTGATGTTTTGTGCGCCTGTGCTTCTGCCAATGTTAATTGCACCTGAACCTGATGTTGTGCCTACATTAATAATATTACCTACACCACCAATTTGAATAGTTTGCGTTGATGAACTTCTGCCTAAAGTAATTGTTCCAGTACCGCTTGTTCCACCAATACTTATTGTTCCAGAAGATTGACCTAACCCCAATATAGTGTTTCCAGTTACTGTACCATCAGCAGTTCCACCAATTGTTAGCGAGCCTGTAGTCTGCGCTGTAGCAATGTTTTGGTCAACTGTAGCAGAGCCTGTTAATTGCAATTCGCCTGTAGATGTGATTGCAGTTGTAAATGTTGGGCTGTCACTTAATACAACACTACCTGTGCCTGTAGATGTAGTTGTGCCTGTACCGCCTGCAGATACAGGAACTAGCTTCCAGCCAATCACTTGAACAGCGTTAAGATTATCTAAGTAGAACAGTTTGCCGTCAGCCGTATTAATAGCTAGTTCGCCAGCTACAAGGTTGCCCGATGTAGGTGCAGCACTAGCTGTCGAGCTACGATATATTTGTATTGGTGTAAAACCTGTTTGAGCCATTAAAACACTCCCCCTGATATGCCTACATAGTTTGATGCAGTAACTGTAGTGAACGTACCTGTTGCAGGTGTTACACTACCTATTGTAGAACTGTTAATTGCAGAACTACTAATTGCAGAACTGCTAATTGCAGAACTGCTAATTGTACCATTAGTAAAACCTAATCCGTTAAGCGTACCTGCTACTACTTGACTGGCATTAATGGCTATCGGTACATTACTTATACTTGTAATACCGCCAAATGAATCTATTGTTACTTGTGCTACATTTGTTGCCGAACCATACGTGCCTGGCGTAGTTGTGTTAGCGCCTGAGTACGCTATCGAGTATAGGTTATTAAAAAACCTAAACCATTCGTTTGATACTACGCCAGTCTGTGGGTCTACAAGCGAAACTCTAGGTGCAGGTATCCGCGTGTAGTTAAGCGTTTGTGCCATTTAAGATTAACTCCGCACCCATAATAGCTACCTTAACAGGATCAGTTCCTGATATTTCATACACACGATCACGTAGCTTTTGTGTCATCCCTAGACGACGCCA
>Ga0209188_1000518_pt1 | contig 36956 bp, 41 predicted proteins | sample C_130625_EF_Meta_FD_187307 | JGI IMG/M metagenome (GOLD analysis project Ga0209188, IMG submission 187307) | Freshwater microbial communities from Lake Croche, Canada to study carbon cycling - C_130625_EF_MetaG (SPAdes) (version 2) | ecosystem: Environmental > Aquatic > Freshwater > Lake...
CTGCCCGATGCGGCGGTGCGGGAATCCAAAGAGCGCGTGCGCAGCGCCATGAAGAACTCCGAATTGGGGTTCCCAAACCGCAAGCTCATGTGCAACCTGGCCCCCGGCGATATTCGCAAAGAAGGGCCGTGGCTAGACCTCCCGATGGCCATCTCCATCGTGGCGGTGGTGGGAAACATCCCCATGTCGGCCCTCGAAGGCACCCTCATCCTGGGTGAGTTGGGACTAGATGGCCGCCTGCGTCCCATCTACGGTGCGGTCAGCGTCGCCATCATGGCGAGCGAAAAGGGTTTCACCCGCCTCATCGTTCCCGCCGAAAACGCGGCCGAAGCAGCGGTGGTGGAAGGCGTGGAAGTTTACGGAGTCCGTACCCTTCTGGAAGCGGTCGAGCTCCTGAACGGCTCGTCGCTGTACCAACCGACCCCGGTGGCCATGCCCACCACCCTCACCGAACGCGATTACGGCGTGGACTTTGCCGACGTGAAGGGCCAAAAGCACGCGGTGCGCGCCCTGGAGATTGCCGCCGCAGGCGGGCATAACGTGCTCATGGTCGGTCCGCCCGGGTCGGGCAAAACCATGCTCGCGCGCCGACTCCCGACCATTTTGCCGCCGCTTTCCATGGGCGAAAGCATCGCCGTCACCCGCATCCACAGCGCAAGCGGCGCCAAGGGCGGCGGGGGCGGATTGGTGTGGGAACGCCCCTTTCGGTCGCCCCACCACAGCGCGTCCCACGCCGCCATCGTCGGCGGCGGCACCAATCCCAAGCCGGGCGAAATCTCCATGGCCCACTTTGGCGTGCTCTTTATGGATGAGCTGCCCGAATTCGACCGCTCGGTGCTAGAAGCCCTTCGGCAGCCGCTAGAAGATGGCGTGGTGACGGTCGCCCGGGTGCAAAACACCATCACCTTCCCCGCGGAGTGCATCCTCATCGGGGCCATGAACCCCTGTCCCTGCGGGTTCAAAGGCTATCCCGAACAGAAGTGCGTCAGTAACCCCAACAGTTGCGCCCGCTACGCCGGCCGAATTTCGGGCCCGCTGATGGATCGCATCGACATCCACCTAGATGTCCCCCGACTAAAACCCGACGAACTCATCGATGGCTCCGGCGGAGAGCCCTCGGCGGCCATTCGCGACCGGGTGATGCGGGCGAGAGAACTCCAATCCGCCCGCTTGGGCAGCGATCGTCTGAACGCCAAGATGTCGCCCCGCGAGATCAAGGAGACGGTGGAACTGACCGACGAAATGCGGGAGCTGATGAAAATGGTCGCCGCCCGACTGAACCTCAGCGGCCGCGTCTTCGACCGAATCCTAAAGGTAGCCCGCACAATCGCCGACCTCAATGGCGAAGATCACCTGCAACGTCAGCACGTTTTGGAAGCCGTGCAATACCGAGAGAAAGCCGCCAGCTAGTCCACCCACGGCCTCCATCTCTTCCACAATATGCCGTGCGCCTGTACGACACCCATTGCCATCTGCACGACAAGGAAGCGTTTCCCGATCCCGAAGCGGCCTTGGACCGGGCCCGGGCGGCGGGAGTGGCCAGGTTTAATGTGGTCGGCGTGAATCCCGCCGACTGGGACGCCGCGCTTGCGTTCGTCGATCGGTTCGATGATGTGTTTGCCCTGCTGGGCTGGCACCCCAATTACACGGCAGATTACAATTCGGCCTCGCTCTCCACCCTCAGACCGCTGCTAAATCATCCAAAGGTGGTCGGTCTGGGTGAAATCGGGCTCGATCGGCACTGGACCTACGCACCGTTCGATCAACAGTTGGTCGCCTTGGAAGACCAACTTGCACTCGCCTCCGAATTTTCGCTTCCCATCATTTTTCACGTGCGGGAGGCGTTTGCCGATTTCATCCCCGTGCTGCAACGGCGCGGACCGGACCGCTACGTGACCCACTGCTTCTCGGGCACCACCGCGGAGATATTGCCGCTGGCCGAATTGGGATGTTGGTTTGGGGCCGATGGTCCGGTCACCTACCGGAAGAACGAAGAACTGCGGGCGGCATTCGCTGCGGTTCCGGTCGAGACGTGGCTACTGGAAACCGATAGCCCCTACATGGCCCCCGTTCCCCACCGCGGGAAGCCGAACGAGCCAGCTTATCTGCCGGAAATCTTGAGAACCATGGCCGAGGTAGCGAACCTCACTCTCGAAGCCCTGGCGGAGACGCTGTGGGAAAATTCGGTCATTGCGTTCTCACGCATGCCGAAACCTCCCACTTAGAACGCCCTACTTCAGGTTAACCAGACCGCTCTTCACCACGATATCGCGGAGAAGGCGGCGACCGCGGTGGATGCGGCTGCGAACGGTGCCGATGGTGGTGCGCTGTTGCTCCGCAATTTCGGCGTAGCTGAGTCCCTCTAAGTCACACATCACAATCGCCAGCCGATATACCTCGGGGAGTTCGGCCAGAGCTTCGTGAAGCTGAATGCGGAACTCGTCGTGCAAAACTTCCTGATCGGGAGTCGGACCCAAATCGGCGATCGGCATATCCTGCACTTCACCGTCGGAAGGCGAAATCATGGAGTGAAGCGATTCGGCGCGGCGAATCGGGTTGTCCCGGCGGCGGTTATCTAAATAGGCTCGCTGCATAATGCGAAGGAGCCAGTTGAGGAACGGACGCCCCGGCATGTAGGTGTCAAATCCGCGCCACGCCTTTACAAAAGTCTCCTGCATCAGGTCCTCGGCATCCGACGGATTTCGGGTGAGCTGAAGCGCCATCGAATACGCCCGACGCCGCGTATCCTCGATCATCTGGTGAAATCGCTTGGTTTCGACCTCGCTGCGGATGATCGCCACATCGGATATAGGATTGCTAAGGGACAGTGCGTCGGTTTCCATGGAATTTCCTGCTATATGACGGCTCGTCCGCTGGACTAGTCGACTGTTGGTTTATCGTGAGAATACATCAGTGATGAGTAATATGCAAGCCAACTAGGGCGGTTTAGGCCGATTTTTCGCTATAAGCTGTGATTTTTATCGTTCCCTGCCCAGCCTGCGGTGATATTTCACTGACTGTATAGCCCCAATAGCTCCTCGGCGCTCAGTTGGGGCAGTCCGGAAAGCCGTCGCAAGTACGTTCCGTTGGCGTCACCGGCAATTTCGCCCAACCGTCGCCACTTGGTTTCCAGCACTTCCGGGAGGTGTGCGCCATCGTTCCGGGCGTGCCCCAGCGGAAACATCACGAGGCCGGAAGACTCCGTGTGATCCTTTAGCACCAAATCCACCGAGGTCGGAATCCCTTCGGGATACCTCGCGTCATACTCCGGACCGCCGTGCTGAAACTCAATCTTCTCCATCCAGGCGCGGGTTTCGGGGTCTTGCAGGGCTACGTCGTCGTAATCCTCCGGTAGCAACATGGCGTCTTCCCACAGCTTCCACCATTCGTTCTGATCGGAAGCGACCGCCTTTTTGAGGGTCCGGGCCACGATGTAGGCCATGGAATGGTCGGCACTCTGGCGGGTCTTGGGGTTGCGTTTCGCCGGATCCCCAATGATGGAGAACGCTGGTTCATAGGCGCGGATGATTATCCGTTCAATGGCTCCCGGTTGCCGGAGAGCCGGATCGGCCAGCATCGAAATCACCGCCTGAATGGCCCCGGCCGATTGGTGCTCGTAGAGCCCAAGTTTTAGGTGCATGCCCTGGATGGCAAAGTCGTCGCCACTCCAGCCAAGAGAAAGATCAAAGGGGGAATCGCCGCTGGTGGGCTGGAACTGGCGGAACATCGATTCCGGATTCCGGAAGATGTCGGCGGGGCCGATGAAGCCGCGCATGGCCCGTTTCATACAAAGCACCGCCGCTTCGGTCGAGATAGCGGCACTGGCCCCTTTGCTATCACTGAGCTGCTTTCCGGCCCGGATGGCACGCCACGGAATGTGATGCGCCACAAACATGCCAATCGCGAATTCAATCTGTTCGGCCGTGGCTCCCCGGAGCGCGCCGTACGTTGCGGCACTGGCGATTGCCCCGTGAACGACGTGGTCAATTCGGTAGCTCTTGAGGCTGAAAACTTCCGCCAGACGACCCCGGATCTCATCGACCATCACCATGCCGAGCAGCGCCGTCGCCCCATCGAGCCCCGACTCCTGAGCCGCCGCGACGGGCACCGAGTAGAAGTCGTTGTGACCAAACTCGCCGGCCGTCCAACCGCGGTCCGGACGGTAACCAAAATTGGTTCCGTTGCTATCCCACTCCCGAACGGCCGAGCCGTTGGCAACGATCGCCTTTTCCGCCTTCACCCGATCAACCGAACCGAGAAGAGTGGCACCGTTCGGATCCAAATATTCCCGGGCTTCGGCGGCCAGAATGGTCGGCGCGTTCGTTTTTTCGGCGAGGGCCGAGAGGCCACAAAGCACCGCATCGGTGAAGAACATCTGGGTCCGTTCGAGCACCGACGGCGACGGCGACGCTTGCTTCAGGAACTCGACGGCATATTCACCAATTCCCCGGGCTTGGTTAGTATCGCGGGGCAACTCGCGGAAGGAATTCACAAAAGGTAGCGTACCGTCCGCGGTGTCAGGCGAGAACCGCTGGGTCATGAGTCATTTCAGTCGTCCGTGGCGGCACGGAGGGGAAAACGCTTGGGGAAAAACGCATCCTGTGGTTCTTGATCGGTGTCGCTGTTGCCGCGCGCGAAGGGACGTTCGAAGACCCGGTAGAACAGCCAGGCCAGCGCGATGTTTATGGGCAGCACGGCGGTGAGGTAGATAAGGACCCGCTCATTTGAGTTCACCAAAGCGGGTCGCCAAAAGTAGAACACTTGCTGAATGGGGTGGTGGACCAGGTACAGGCTGTAGCTCATGGATCCCAGCCAATACAGTGGGCGATTCCCCAACGCGCGCGCGAGCCAGTGATGCGAATCCATGGTCCACACGTACGCGAGTGCCGAAACCAGCCCCGCGATGCCGATATCACGAAGCGGCAACTCCCACCGCAGGGCGATGGCAAACGCCAGATAGACAACGGAAACCACGGCGGCGATCCACCCCGGGGCCAAGGAGACCGCCCGCTGAGACAGCGGACGGTACGCCAGGCTGGCCGCGAACATCCCGGTCGCGAAGAGGGCGAGATACCAGGGGTAGAGTTTTGGGCCGTTGGGTAAGGTGACGGTCACGATGGCGGCAACGGCGCAGGCACCGGCGAGCATGCCCCATCGGCTTCCGGTAGCCCTCCGCGAGACAATCCACGCCAATGCCGGAAACACGATGTAAAGCTGCGCCTCGATGGCGATGCTCCACATGACGCCATTGATCTTGTACATCCAATCGGGGCTCCAGTTGTGGATGAGAAAAATGTGGGCCAACGTGTTTTCGGGAGTCACCGGTACGTAAAGGGCAAATGGCATCCCAGCAATGAAGTTGGTGACGGTAAAGCACACCAACAGACTGAGAATCAGCGCGGCGTAGTATGTGGGAAGGATCCGTCGGGCTCGCCGAAGAAAGAACCGACCGAGGTGCTTCACCGTACCGTTGCCCGAGGCATACAGAGACAATTGAAGGCAGAATCCGCTGAGGACAATGAACCCGGCTACGGCGAGGTGACCATAGGCAAACGGGGCGAGCAATCGCTGCATCCACGGGGGACTATCGCTGGCCCTACCGGCGAGACCGCTAGGGTCGGCCATGCTAGCAATGTGGCCCAGCACCACGTAAATGGCCAAAATTCCGCGCATACCTTCCAGAAACGGAAGCCGTTCGCTGGTGGAGAGTCCGAGCCACTCTCCCGCCCCGTTGCGCATGCTTACTATTATCACCCCCCGCGTGCCGTTTTCGGTGCCGAACCCGCTAATTGCTGAAACCAGGGACAGGATCGGCCGTCGAAAGGAATAGACAAATGCGGAATCTTCAGTTTTCTTTCGTAGCGGCGGCCCTGGGCACAATCGCCACCGGCTACTCCCAAATTTATGCGGGCGGCACCAATAACGATGTCGACTGGGCGAATCTGACCTCCGGAACTCAGTGTCAAATTACGGGCCAATCGGTTTCGGAAGCCAGTAATCAGATTGATTGGCAACGCGCCTGGAATAAATTGACCGGAAAGCCGGGTGAAACCGCGCCGCGCGTGTATGACTTCACCCGGAAGAAAGTCGTAGTGATCACTCTCGGACGACGCGACAGCGGCGGTTACTCGGTGTTTGTTACCGGCATTCGTCGCGGCGGCGGCGGTCGATGGGTAATCGACGCTACCGAAAGGACCCCGGCCCCTGGCTCGTACGTGAATCGCCGACCATCGACCCCGTTCACGGTGGTGACGGTGGACAAAATGGCGTCGGGCTTTCTGCTGAACCTCTCCCAATTTGAGCCCCAGCCGGGCTATGACGACGGTTACGGCTATAACAATGGATGGCCAAATCGGCCAACGAATCCGCCGATCACCGGTAATCCCAACGATAACTCCAGCCCCGTGAATTGGTCAAACCTCACCTCCAGCGTGCGTTCTAACGCAACCCGACAAGAACTCTTGGTGGCCCGCAACGCCAACGATTTCCGCCGGGTTTACGGAAACTTGACCGGCCAGAACGGCATGGTTGCTCCCGGGAATATCGACTGGACTCGCGAGATGGTGGTGTTCGTAACCCTGGGAACGCGGCGAACGGGCGGTTACAGCGTTTTCGTGAAGAGCCTGCGTTCGGGCCCGAATGGCGCGATTATTGTAGATGCGGTCGAGCGAACTCCCGACCCGGCAAGCTTTGTCACCCAGGGCCTCACCTCTCCGTGGACCGCGATCAAATTGGATCGCACCCAGGCTCGCATTCTTTTGAATATGGATCTGTACAGTCAGTAGAATTCAGAAATCTGGCGTAAAATGGAAGGATAGTAGACAATCCTCTACCTATTGAGCGCCAGCCCCGTCCGCTACGGTTTCTGTTTCTGGATCTGAACAGCTACTTTGCGAGCGTGGAGCAAAACGAGGATCCCGCGCTGCGCGGGCGTCCCGTGGCGGTGTGCGCAGTGGATGCGGACACCAGCTTTGTCATCGCCGCCAGCTACGAGGCAAAGGCGTTTGGCGTGAAGACGGGGACTCTGATCCGGGACGCGAAGTTCATGTGCCCGGGATTGGTACTCGCCAAGGCGCGCCCGACCGTTTACGTGGCGTACCACAAGCGGGTGCAAGAGGTGGCGGAAAAGGTTCTCCCCATCGACAAGGTTTGCAGCATCGACGAGATGCAATTTCGACTGATTGGGGAAGAACAGCAACCCGGTCGGGCGCGAGAACTGGCCTTGGAGATGAAGAAGCGGTTACGAGAGGACATCGGCCCCGCGATGACCGCTTCCATTGGCATTGCCCCCAACGCATTTTTGGCAAAAATCGGGACGGAGCTGCAGAAGCCGGACGGCCTCGTCACGCTGACTCAGCATGATTTGCCCGAGCGACTTTACAGCCTGAAACTCACCGATTTCACGGGAATCAATCGCCGGATGCAGGCGCGGCTTAACGCGGCGGGCATCTTCTCGGCCGAGGATCTTTGCCAAACTCCACGCCAAGAATTGCGGCAGGCATTTGGCAGCGTGACCGGCGAGCGGTGGTGGTACTTGCTACGCGGGTTTGACATGCCGGAGGAGGAGACGGACCGGAAGTCGCTTTCCCACAGCCACGTGCTTCCCCCGGCACTCCGGAACGAGAAGGGGTGTCGCGACGTGCTGATGCGGCTGCTGCAGAAAGCCAGCGCCCGGTTGCGGGAAAACAATTTGTGGACCGAGCACCTGACCGTTTACGTGAACGGCTTTGATCGCAGTTGGGAAGCTCACGCCGCCCTGCCGCCGACTCAGGATACGGTCACGATGAACGAGGCGCTGCTCCGCCTGTGGCCAGGGCACGACTTTGTCCGGCCCCGCGGCGTAGGAGTTGTGTTGTCGCGCCTAAAGGAGCGGACCGGGGTGACCCCGAGCCTATTCGAGGAGACTCAGGATCGGGCCGATCTGATGTCGGCGGTGGATACGGTGAACAAGAAATTCGGGAAAAACTCGGTGTTTATTGCCGGGATGGAGAAGGCCAAGAACTCGAGAAGATAGCCTTCAACAAAACCTGGCTGTTTCAGGAGGGCAAGGGCGACAACGAATGGGTGGATACGTTTCGCGGCCTGCGCAACCTGGAAGAGGACTGACTACTCCGTCGCTTCCGGCTGGGGAATGCCTTCCACCGTCACCACGCTGGCTCCGAAGGTTCTCACGACCGAGATGGGATAGAGCGTTTTGTCCTCTTTGATGCCCAAGAATCCGCCCGATCGGATCTCGATGTCGGTGATCAAGCCATCCAGTCCAAAGGTGATGTCCCCCAGATGGCCCAGGTGCTTTCCTTCCGAATCCACCACTTGCTGCTTGGCCAGCTCGGCAAATTTCCGCGTACCCTCCAAGCCACCCTCGCCCACTGGGCTCTGAGAGCTAGCGGCCGTTTCCACGGTCACTGCATCGGGGCCAATCGCCCGAACGTGCGGGAATGGCAGCGCCAAGTCTCCGTCGTGGGCCTGAAGCAAAAATCCGTCGACGGCCTTGTTTGCGGTATCCACCAACGCGTCTTTGATTGCGCCGAGCTTCTCGCCTTCATTGAGGCTAATCACCGGGCGACCTTTGAGTTCAGAAAGCGTGGGCATGGTAACGATAGTGTACGTTAGGATGTCCGCTACCGCTTCAGTTCAGATATCAGTTTTGGCTCCAGCGATGTAAGAATTCGATGTCCTATCTTGCCGGGATTCGAGTAGCCTGCGTCCAGATTGGTGAGCACCACCACCGTAAGTTTGCTGCTGATGACCCGGCCGATATAGGTGGTGAAGCCCTGCCATGCGCCGCTATGCTCGGCCAGTTGCAGGTTGGGAGAGTTGCGGACGCCCCAGCCGTACCCGTAACCGGTGAGCTTGCCGTCGTTTAGCTTGGCGGATGTCCACATTTCATCGCGCAGAGGATTTTTCAGTAGCTTCTCCGTGTAGAGAGCGGCATCCCACTTGGCGAAGTCGCGCACGGTGAGATAAAGCGAGCCATCGGCGGTGGTATTGAGCTCCGGCGCCACCCACGTCTGATTCTTGGGGCCGTCGTCTTCCAGTTCGTAACCGCGGGCGCGGTTGGGGACCAAGTCGCGCTCAGAAATGATGCGGGCAGTTTTCATGCCGAGCGGATCAAAGATCCTTTCCTTCATCAGGTCGCCGTAGAACTTGCCGCTCACCCGCTGGATGAGGAATCCCAGCAAGACGTAGCCGCCGTTGTTGTATCGCCACTTGGTTCCGGGCGGCTCCACGGCGGGTTGGTTCACCATGAGGTCTAGAAGCTCTGCCGTGGTGTATGGCTTCCGCAGATCCATTTTGTCGTACGGCATATCACTGAGACCCGAGGTGTGAGTGAGCAGGTGGCGGACAGTCACCGCCTTCCACTTCTCCCCGCCCTCGGGGAACCACTTCGAAATGGAATCATCAAGATTCAGCTTGCCATCTTGTACTAATTGGCAAACCAACATCGAGGCGAACTGCTTGCCCACCGACCCCGATTGGTAGATCGAATCGGGCGTGGCTTTGACCTTGTTCTCCAAATCCGCGAATCCGTACCCTCGCATCTTAATCGGTTTGCCATCCCGCAGCACCACGATCGAAAGCCCCGGAATCTTCTGGGCCTTCATCTCCTGATAAACAATGTCATCAATCGGGTCGGCACTCGCGCCCGTGGCAACTCCCAGCAGGGCAATCAAAGCAAGGTTTCGCATGCGATTGACTCTACCAAGGTTGTAAGGTCAGCCAAGAAAAAAGCCCCAATCGTTGGATTGGGGCTTGGGGGTTGGGTCGAGAAAGCGGGATCAGCGCTTTACGAACTGGAAGCCACGTCGGGCCTTCTTTCGACCGTACTTCTTTCGTTCCTTCACTCGGCTGTCGCGGGTGAGGAAGCCGGCGGCCTTGAGGTCGCCACGAAGGGTTTCGTCGTAACCGATAAGGGCACGGCTGATGCCGAGGCGGATGGCACCGGCTTGGCCGGCGATACCGCCGCCCTTGGTGTAGGCCTTCACATCGAATCGACCTTCGGACGAAGTGAGCACGAGCGGGCTCTTCACCAGAATTTCGAGGACGGGGCGACCCAGGTATTCCTTAACGTCGCGGCCATTGATCGTGATCTTTCCTTCGCCGGGGGTGATCCAGACGCGGGCGATTGCGCACTTGCGGCGTCCGGTTGCGTAATTTTGCTCTGCCATGCTTTAGCTCTTCTTATCCTGTCGTACGTCGAGCGGCTGGGGATTCTGGGCCGCGTGGGGGTGCTCGCTGCCGGCGTAGACCTTCAGCTTAGTAAAAATTTGCTTGCCAAGTTTCGTCTTGGGCGTCATGCCCCAGACGGCCTTTTCGACCAGCTTCACCGGGTTGTCTTCCAACATGGTGCCGCGGGTGACGTTGCGGAGTCCGCCGGGCCAGCCGGTGTGCCAGTAGATAATTTCGTCTTTCTTGTTACCGGTCAACACCGCTTTATCGGCGTTGATGATGACCACAAAGTCTCCGTTATCGACGTTGTACTGGAAGTCGGGCTTGTTCTTGCCGCGCAAAACCTGCGCGACCTGACCGGCCAGCCTTCCGATGGGAACGCCGGCGGCATCCACCACGTACCACTTTCGGTCGAAGCTATCTCCTTTATGGGTTGTTGTCTTGTTTGTATTCATTGCTATTCGAATTCTTAGGACAGGGGCGGGCACAAAAAAACCCACCGGGACGACGATCGTTTCAAATCGGGATCGGTCACTGCGGATGGGATGAGGGGGGACGAGTATCTTTAGGATGGCGACCACAGCGCACGCGCATGAGGCACAAGCCGCGGGCAGGAAGCACCACGGGCCAATCTAACTCGTTCCGCTCCTGAATATTCAGGAGTTTGCTGACCTCTTCGACGTTGCGGTAACCACGACCTACTTCCAGGATGCATCCGCTCATGCGGCGCATCATTCCCCGGAGGAAGGCGGTTCCCGTCACGTCCACCCACACCTCATCTCGGACTTGGCTCACTTTGAACTGGAAAAGGTGCCGGACCGTGTTGTGCACAGTCGGCTCTAGTTCCTCGGTGAAGGCGCGGAAATCGTGTTCCCCTTGCAGTTGGCTAGCGGCCAATTGCATGGCGGAGAGATTCAAGGGACGGTTATAGTCGTAAGCCCACCGAGATCGGTGCGCTAACCGCGGTCCGGTCACGATGCGGTAGCGATACCAGCGGTCGATGACACAGAACCGAGCATTAAAGCTTTCGGGCACCGTCCTCGATTTCAAGATACTGATATCGAGCGGCAGCCGCGCATTCAGGATGCGTTCCCACTTTTCGCCGGGGATCGCTACTCCAGAATCGAAGTGCGCCACCGCATGGCGAGCGTGGGCACCGGCATCGGTGCGACTTGCTCCTTGAATCTCGACATCCTCGCCCGAGATTTGGCGAACAGCTTCCGTCAATGTGCCCTGAACCGTCCGGCGGTCAGGTTGCGTGGCCCAGCCACTAAAGTCCGTGCCGTCAAAGGCGAGGTCGAGTCGAACTCGCATCGCCTAAGCCGTCATCAATCGACGAGTTCAAGCACGCACTGCGGTGCGGCATCGCCGCGCCGGGGCGCCAGTTTGGTAAGTCGGGTGTATCCGCCGGGTCGGTTCTTGTAGCGCGGTCCGATTTCGTCGAACAAGTGCTTTACCAAGTCCTCTCCGTTGATCAGGCTGCGATCAGCGAGAATTTGTGTCTTCTCTCCGGCCGTCTTGCCCGCCAGCATCTTCTCCGGCTTCGGCGAGGAGGCGCTGTGGCCAACCAGCACCCGTCGGGCGCGGCGGCGTGCATCCAATCCGTCCTCCTTCTTGGTGAGAGTGATCAGCTTCTCAACGAGTCGCTGAAGTTCCTTGGCGCGGCCAGTGGTGGTGCGCACGTATCCGTGGCGAATAAATTGGCGCTGCAGATTGGTCAGCAAATGCATCCGCTGATCTGTCGGCAACCCGAGTTTTCTATGGTCTACTTTATGTCTCATAACATTGTCACCTCAGCGGAGGCTCTCAGAAATCGTCATCATCCTCGTCGTCCAGGTCGACGGCGCGGTATCCGCTCTTCGGCGGCTTCATTTCCAAACCGTGCTCTTGCAGCTTGTCGCGCACTTCAATGAGCGACTTCTTGCCGAAGCCTCGGATGGCGGTGAGATCGCTCTCACTGGTACCAGCGAGGGATCGAAGGTTCAAAATTCCGGCGCGGCGCAAGCAGTTGAACGTGCGTTGGCTGAAATCTAGCTCTTCGATGCGAAGCTCGGGAACGTTCTTCAGCGATTCGTCTTCTTCGTCGATATCGATGTCGATACCGAGATCGAAGGACGGATCTCCCAGATCGTGGAACATGCGGAAGAAGCGAACGAGCTGGTTAGAAGCTTGGCTGACGGCGTCGTTAGGAGCAATGGCACCGTTCGTGTGCACATCCAGAACCAGGCGCTCGTAGTCGGTACGGTTGCCGACGCGAGTGGCTTCGACCGTGTAGTTGACCTTCTTGATCGGAGTGAACTGGCTTCCCATCGGCAACACGCCGATGACGCCGCGATACTTCTCCTGCTTTTCGGGCAGAACATAACCGGTTCCCCAGCCGAGATACAGCTCGATGCTGAGAATCGCTTCGGAATCGCTAATCGTAGCGATATAAACTTCGGGATTCACCACCGAGATTCCTTCGGGGCAGTCGATGTCGGCACCCGTTACGCGGCCCGGACCCTTCACTTCAATCTTCAGCGGCTGCTCCATGGCAACGGCTTCGGAGGTGGCCCGGAAGCTGATGTCCTTGAGGTTCAGCATTAGCTGAGTGACATCTTCTTTCACGCCGGCAATCGGCGAAAATTCGTGAGAAACGCGGTCTACCTTGATGGCGGCAACGGCAGCGCCGGAGATGGACGACAGCAAGGTGCGGCGCAGGGCATTGCCGAGCGTGTGACCGACACCGCGCTCTAGCGGTTCGAGCACAAACTTGCCGTAATCGGCTTGTAGATCCAGGGTAGTTAAGGCAGGCATCAGTTTTTCGGGAGGGGGCGAAGTGACTTCGCGAATTTGGGGGCCGCGACGATGCGGCCCGGAAGGTGTATTAGACTCGGCGTCGCTTAGGCGGTCGACATCCGTTGTGCGGGATCGGTGTGATATCGCAGATGCTCTCCACTTCCAGACCCGACGCCTGGAGGGCGCGGATGGCAGTTTCGCGACCGCTTCCGGGTCCGCGAACCTGTACGGCAACCTTCTTCAGACCGTGCTCTTGCGCCAGTCGGCTTGCCTTATCGGCGGCCACCTGAGCGGCGAACGGCGTGCCTTTTCGTGAACCCTTAAAGTTCACGTTGCCTGCGCTAGCCCAGCTGATGGTATTGCCCTGCTGATCCGTGATGGTGACCAGGGTGTTGTTGAACGTCGCGTGAATATGCGCCACGCCGAGAGGAATATTCTTCTTCTCTTTCTGCTTTCCTTTAGTTCCGGTTTTTCTTGCCATTTAATTCTGTGTCTCCTGGTGTCCTTAACCGTTACTTCTTGGCCTTCTTCTTGCCCGCAACTGTCTTCGGCTTACCCTTACGCGTTCGTGCGTTGGATCGAGTTCGCTGACCGTGAACGGGGAGACCACGACGGTGACGAATACCGCGGTAGCAGCCGATTTCCATGAGGCGACGAATGTTGCCCTGAACCTCTCGGCGCAGGTCGCCTTCCACCTGGTAGTCGCGATCGAGAATCTCACGGAGACGGCCGATTTCGGCTTCCGTAAGGTCACGCACCTTGGTGGTCGGGTCGATACCGGCCTTTTCGACCAGCTCGTGCACATTGTGCTTGCCAATACCGTACAGAGTCGGAAGCGAATAAATCACCGACTTGTCGCGGGGGAGATCAATACCTGCTATACGCGCCATGCTTCTAAATTAACCCTGTCGCTGCTTGTGCTTTGGCACTTCGCAAATCACTCGCACAACGCCGTTGCGCTTAATGATTTTGCACTTGTCGCAAATCTTTTTAACACTCGCTCGAACTTTCATATCCTTTTCTTCCGTTTGGTACGTCTTAGGTACCGGAGCCACGCCGAGCGGGCCACAAACAGTCACGCCGCACGAAAACGCTCTGGCGCAACGAAGAGTTATACCCAATCGGTTAAAATTCTCGCACCGTTTCGATCCATCGAATCGTCCGGGATGGCGAAAAATTTTCTGGTGGCCTTAGCGGACGCGGAAAACGATCCGGCCCATCGTCAAATCGTACGGGCTCAGCTCCACGCGAACCCGGTCACCGGGCAATATTCGGATGTAGTTCATCCGCATCTTGCCGCTGACGTGGGCCAGGATCTCGTTATCCATTTCGTCCAACTTTACGCGAAACCGGGCGTTGGGCAGGTTCTCAAGGACCGTACCCTCGAGCTCAATGCCTTTCTCCTTATCGGTTTGCGGCTTATATTGCGGACGTCGTCTTGCCATTAGCCTTCTATTCTACCGTTTAGGGTATGCGGGGCCCAAGCCAATTTTTGGGTGAATGGGGATTCGACCCTTCCCGGGGGGTTTTCAGATCACGAAGCAGTCCGCCGATTCCGAGTGTGGATCACGAATCGGCAGATAGTTGCCCCGAAGCAGACCACCGCCAATAGGAGCGAAAGACCTGCCTGAATGGACCAACCGGTGGCAATTGCTAGTAGAAACTGCGGATTTCCCTGCCGTATGCCCATCGGCAACGGCTGTCCCTGGGACGAAATTATTGAGCCCATCATCGCGGACACCAGGAAGAAGACCGCGAGATCGGCATAGTTTTTCCTCCGCAAAAGGATGATGGAGCCAGCCACCCACGCCACCAGGGCTATGCCAGCGCGGAGGGGATATCCGCCATGGACAGAATCCCAGACGTCAAGAAACTCGATCAATCTTCCCCTACTCTAGCCGGAGCCGTCGCTTTCGGATGAGCATCACGATGGTTGCGATGCAATATCCAAAGGAGGCAAGGATCGAAAAGGCCAGCGAGAAGAACCACCCCATGGAAACCAAGCTCGACCATCGCAACCAAGGTTCCGCCCGCGGTCCGGACGGTGGGCCACCGAAGAACAAGCCGATGGTCAGGAGATATAGATAGGCCAGGATCGGAATCGAAACAAGAAAAAAGCCCAGCGCTTCGGGAGACCGTCGGCGCCAGACGATCCAGGTTGCAAGCACAATCCAGACCGCCAGCCACGGCCCAAATGTTTGAATATAGGATTGGCTCCGTTGAATCCAACCATCGTCATCGGTTTTCATTGCTTGCCCACCCCACCATTGTAAGCCGGTTTAGAGCTCAACTTTAAGATCGATTTTCCGCAGGATGGCATCGGTGATTTCGTCGAGCTGATCGTAGACGCGCTCGAAGTCGCCCATGGAACCGTAGTAAGGATCCGGCACTGGGGCCGTGGACGCCGGGTCTTGCCACGTTGCCGCCAATGAGACCTTCTCCGGCTGCGCCCCTCGCCAAGCCAATATGTCCTTCACATTAGCCGCATCCATGCCAATGATGTAATCGAACTCCTCAAAGTCCGCGGTCCGTATCTGGCGGGCTCGAGAATATTCCTGAATGCCATGCCGCAGCAGCACCGCGACCGTACGGGGATCGGGATTCTCCCCCGTATGCCAATCCCCGGTGCCCGCACTATCGATTTCGATACCTGTTCGGCCCTGAACTTTATGACGCAGAATCGCCTCCGCCATCGGACTGCGGCAGATGTTTCCCAGACAAACGAAAAGAATGCGGATCGGATGAAGTTCGGGCACCGAGGCTGGTGATACCAGAACCAAACTACGCCGTGGGCAATGGCGAATCGTTCGACCGTCGCCTTCCCCGCGGCAACAGAGCGGCGGCGATGATCGCAAAGACGGCTCCAAATCCAAACCCAGCGGCCGGATTCACCCGATCGATCAGTAGCCCGGCCGCGATGCCGCCCACCAGCGACCCCAGTCCCCCGAGCGCGGCCAACGTCCCCATCGCCGCCCCGCGAGATTCCGCCGGGGCATAGTCGGCAATCAGCGCTTTACTGGCCCCGTCGGTCAGCGCCATGTAGAGCCCATAAAATGCCATCAAAATCCAGAAACCAATCACCGACGCCATCCCGACGGCTGCGTAGACAACCGCATACAAAATCCAACCGGAGAGAATCAATTTCCGCCGTCCCACGCGATCGCTCAGCCGCCCCAGCGGATAGCTCAACCCGGCGTAAACCGCGTTATATAAAATGTACGCGCTGATCACCTCGGCCGCGTTGAGCCCCAGCCGCGTACCCTGTAGCAACAGCAACATATCCGTGGAGTTCGCAATCCCAAAGCAGATGAGGGGAGCCACCAGTGGTCGCGCCTCAGTCGGGAGAAAGGCGCGCGCCGAGGGCGGTTCGACCACAATCTCCCGGCGCTTCTCCCGAACGCTCAGTACCCATAGCGCGGCCAACGCCCCGGGGATACCGGCAAAAAGGAACACCGTCCGCGGATCAAAGTGACCGACCGACACCAACGCCAAAGCCAATAGGGAACCGGCGAAGGCTCCGGCCGAATCCATGGCCCGGTGAAATCCAAACACCGCCCCTCGGGTTTCGGGGGTGGCAAAGTCGGCCAGCATCGCATCGCGCGCGGGCGATCGGATGCCTTTCCCAAACCGATCCAGCACCCGAATCGCCATCACGGCGAACGGGGAAAACGCCAGCGCTAATGCTGGCTTGGCCAGTCCACTGGCCAAATATCCCGCGAAAACGATCGGCTTTCGCTGCGGAGCCCGGTCACTCGCGCGTCCGGCGACCAGGCGCAGCAGAGCCACCGTCAGGTTAGCGACTCCCTCTATCCCGCCAATCGCCATTGCCGGCGCGCCGAGCGTGCGGCTCAGGAATACGGGAATCAGGGGATAGACCGATTCGGACGAGACATCCGCCCAAAAACTCACCCAGCCCAGTTTCTTAACGTCAGGAGTCAGCGGACCGGGCACGCACGATAGCTTAGCGCGCCGCGCCGATTCCCATGGGCCTGACCACATTTTTTCGCAAGGTGTTAAATACACGGTAATGGCAAACCGCTCAAGCCACACTGCTCATACCGTTTTGGCCGGAACGTGGCTGACTTACTGCTCGCTCGACCGCCGACATCTGGTAGACCCGGCGATTGGTGAATGGGCGGGCCAGGCATTGCGGGCCCTCGGCCACCCCTACGCGTGGCTGCTGAAAAACTCGCTGGCGCGAAAATTTGCGTACCGAGCCGAAGGTCGGGTGCTGCCGGGAGTTTGCGCCCACTACGGAGCGCGAAAAACCGAGATTCAACGTCAATTGCAAGCGATCGCGCCCGAGGCGTTACTCGTCCTCGGGGCCGGATTCGACGGTTTGGCCGCCCGAAACGCCGATCGAATGCGAGCGGTTGAATTGGATCAACCCGGCACCCAAGTCGAGAAGGCTCACTTGTTAGAACGAATGGGAAATCCCCCGGTGGAACTCATTCCCGGTGATGCCAACCACTTGACCGATTCCCTGCTGACCGGCACCCGGAATCCGCTTCCCCGCCGCACGCTGATTGTGATCGAGGGCATGCTGATGTACCTGCCGTCCGAACGCATCGGTCCGTTACTTGCCGAACTGCGCCCGATCGCCAGCCACCTGATCGTCACCCTGATGGATCTCGACCCCCGCGGTCGCCCTGCGTTTGGCGGCAGTCAGGACGAAGTGGACCGATTCCTGGCCCGCGCCGATGAACCGTTCCTCAGCGGGTTTCGGCCAAGCGACGTGTCACCACTTTTTGCCGCGGCCGGTTGGGAAGTGGAAGCGATCACCGGGTACCCGGATGTGCCCGGCATGATTCCCGGCGAATACATCGTCCGGGCGCACTAGAGCACCTCTAGGAGGCCATTGTGGCTTTCAGGTGGCGATACCAATCGCTGGTGAACCGCTCGTGGGGATCTCGCCGCTGCTTCTCAGCTAAGAATTCATCCATCGCCGGATACGCCCGGGTGATCTGCTCCTTACTCGCCCAGCGGTGATAGGTGAGATAAAACGTCCCGCCTTCGGCCAGGGCCAAATCAATGAGCGTCCGAAACTGCCCGCGCGCCCGATCCAGCCCCGCGGCATCATGATCCACGTGGAGATTGAAGATGATGCAGGCCCAGGGTTCCCTCGCCCAAGCGAGCAGCGTCTCGGTATCCGGCTCAATCCAGCGGATCGTGCCGTAGATCACGTTCGCTTTCTGCTGCCGCATCTCCCGACGCGCCGCGGCTAAGAATGCCTCCAAGCGCGGACGAGGAACATACAACTCGGTGATCAGCTCCGATCCCTTGCACGGCGCCTTCAGTCGGCGGTCCAACTTCGCGTGATAATCGTCCAGATACGCCGTCATCTGGTGCTGGTCCGACCAGTAAATTTGCCCATCGGTGGAATCATAGAACTTACGGTACTGCTGAAATGCCTCCGCTTTGCGCTCGTGCGCCAAATACGCCAGATGGTGCCAAGCGGCGCGGGGAACCTTCCGCTGATCGGCTTTAATGGGCGTCGATCCCTCCACCGGTTCGTAGCACGCAAACACGCCTTCGTCCAAAAATCCATCCGAGTCGGGATCAATCGCAAACTGAAAGTCACCGAAGGTGTGGCCCTCGGTGATGCGATCGGCAAATGCTTCCGCCAGACCCGCCACCCGCCGCACCTGCACCCGCCGGCGCACCTTAAACCGCTTCACCAACCGCAGTTCCACCGCCGTCACCACGCCGAATAGTCCGTATCCCCCGATTGCGAGTCGCCACAGATCCGCATTTTCTTTACGTGAAACCCGCTTGATTTCTCCACCGGCCACAACGATCTGGAACGATTCAATGTCGTCGACCATCGGCTTCATCGTCAGTCCCCGCGAATGAATATTTGCCGCCAGACTCCCGCCGACGGTGAGACGGTCGCCGCCCGTTTGCTTCTGGCGAAATGTCCAGTGAAACTCATCGCCGTTGTCCAGCCCTTTATACAAGTCCGGCCATTGGATTCCGGCTTCCACAATGGCGCGACCGCGACTCTCGTCAACGGAAATGATCCGGTTCATGCCCCGCATATCCAGGAGCGTTTCGCCGGTGGCGAATGCCTGCCCACCCATTGCGTGACGGCCCCCGGAAATGGCGACCGGCGACTTCCGCACCAGTTCCGCCACGTGATTTTCGGAAATCGGCCGTACGACTTTCCGTACCTGGGTTTCATTCAACTGGGAATGAATGTCGTTCACCGTTACCGGCAAACCTAGACGCTCGCGCCACTGACTCACGTCCGATATTGTAAGCCGTTTACGGCGCGGTAATCGCAGCGTAGGTACTTTCGGGGTCTTTACTCGCATCGACTCGCATCAGCGAGCCGGTGGATTCGTAGTACTCGATGACCGGGGCCGTGTTCGTCCAGAAACTCCGGATGCGTTCCCGCACGGTTTCTGGCTTGTCGTCATCTCGCACGAACAAGGGTGAGTTGCAGACATCACAAATGCCCTCTCGCTTCGGCGGGTGGGACGCCGAATTGTAGATCGCGCCGCATTTGGTGCAGCCGATACGACCGGATAGTCGCGCCACAACAATATCTTCCGGGACTTCCATGGAAACGGCTTTATCCAGGTCAATCCCGTGGTTGAACAAAATTTCGTCCAGGGCTTCGGCCTGCTTCACCGTGCGCGGAAAGCCATCCAGAACGAAACCATGCCGGACCACCGCGGGGTCTCGCAAACGCTTCGCCATCATCTCGATGGTCACGCCATTGGGCACCAGTTCGCCGTGCTGAATGTAGCGTTGGGCCAGCCGTCCCAGGTCCGTTTCGGCTTCGATCTCGCGGCGGAATATCTCTCCCGACGAAAGGGTGATGAGTCCCAAACGTTGCTGGAGCAGGGCGCTGACGGTTCCCTTACCGACGCCAGGAGGGCCAATCAAAATGAGTCGCATGGATTAAATCGTATAAACAGAACAAAGGGCAAAGACCGCAGTTTAATGCGGTCCGTGCCCTTTGGAATAGGAGGCGAGTTTACTGCCCGTACTGTTTCATCAACAGGTTGGCTTCAATCTGTCGCATGGTTTCCAGCGCAACGCTGACCATGATGAGGAGTGAAGTTCCGCCGATGACACTGATATAGGCTGGGCTAATGCCCGCCAGAGAGGGAGTGATGTACTGAATCAAGGCTACGGCCGCGATAAACAGCGCGCCCACAACCGTGATTCGAGAGATCACGCCATCCAGGTAATCCTTGGTTTGCTTACCCGGACGAATACCCGGGATGAACGAACCGTTCTTCTTGAGGTTATCCGCGATATCTCCCACGTTGTACTGGATCGCCGTCCAGAAGTACGTGAAGAAGAAGATAAGCGCCGTGAACAGGATCGACCCGACGAATCCCTTGGGAACGTAGAACGGCAGACCCGGAATGGGACTGGATTCCGACGGTACCAAGTAATGGCCCAATTCGGTGAGGAAGCCGCCTACCGGCGATGTCGTTCCGAGCATCGTGCCGAACTGAGCGGGCATACCCACCAGCGAGAAGGCAAAGATGATCGGCAACACGCCTGCCATATTCACCGAGAGCGGGAGATAGTTGGTGCCGCCGCCGATGGTTCGGTTACCCACCTGTCGACGCATGTTCTGGATCGGAATCCGTCGTTGCGCCGTGGTGAAGTAGACAATGAACCAGGTAGCCGCCACAAAAATGACGCCCACGATGATGAGGCTGTAGATTGGTACGAAGCCATCCTTGAAGCCCTGATACAGGTGTTGAGCCTGGAATGGGAGCGACAAGATAATGCCCGCGAAGATCATGAGCGAGACCCCGTTTCCGATGCCGCGTTCGCTAATCTGCTCACCCAACCAAAGGAGGAACATCGAGCCCGCCGTCCAGAACACCAAGATCATCGCCTTGGCGCCAAATGGCAGCGCGGCGATGCTGGGAACTCCCGACATAGCCTGAAGCAGTCCGTACCCTTGGCCGATACACAGCGCAATGCTGAGGAATCGGGTGCGTTGGTTGTTCTTCTTTTTCGCGTATTCGCCGCCCTCTTGCATCTCCTTCTTCCAGCTCGGAATAGCCTGCTGAAGGATTTGGAGAATGATGCTGGCGGTGATGTATGGGTTAAGACCCAGCGCAAAAACGGAAAGCTTTCGAAGCGCGCCACCACCAAATGCGTTGAGCATCTGGAAGAACGGCAGCTTATCGAGCGCTTCGCCCACTTCGGCGGAGTTGAAACCCGGCACCGGAGTCGACACGTGAACGCCAGCGGCGTACACGGCGAACACCGTGATCACGAAAATGAGGCGCGATCGCAGATCTTCATCTGCCCACGCCATTCGGAAGGTTTCGGCCAATGGGAGGGTAAGGCTTTTGTCGCCTTTCCCTCCTTTATAGTCCCCGCCGCTTCCAAAGCCGGCGGGAAGGCTCAAGCAGCCTCCGTCGTATCGCCCTTAGCCGCAGACTTGCGTCCGCCGCGGGTTTGCTCAACCGGCTTCTTCGGCTGTTCGAATTCCGGTTCAACGATGGCAATGGCAGTACCACCGGCTTTCTCAATCGCGGCTTTCGCCGCTTCGGAGAACTTGTTGGCGGTAACCGTCAGCGCCTTGTCGAGGGTGCCGAAGGCCAGAACCTTGACGCCGTCTTTCGCTTTGCTGATGATGCCACTGGCAATGAGCGTCTCTTCGGTCACGTGCGCTCCGGCCTCGAACAGATTCTGGAGGTCATCCAGATTGATGATCGAGAAAACCTTGTGGTTTACGTTTCGGAAGCCCTTCTTAACCGGAAGTCGTCGCTGTAGGGGCGACTGACCACCTTCGAAGTTGGGGTTGATCTGTCGGCGAGCCGACTGACCCTTGGTACCGCGGGTAGCGGTCTTACCCATTCCCGAACCGATACCGCGACCAACGCGGCGCTTCGGACGAGTTCCGCCCGTTCCCGGGCTAAATCTATTCAATGCCATGGCTTAGTGTGTCTCCGGGGGCTTGTGATCCCGAGTTAGGGCACGGCGTTTGATTTTCCGTGCGTCAACGATGGTTTTTCCGGTTTCCAGATCTTCCACGATCAGCATGTGCTGTACGTGGCGGATCATTCCGCGGATGGTGGGATTATCCTCATGCTCCACCACGTGATTCGGGCGGCGTAGGCCCAATGCCTGCACCGTCGCCCGATTTCGGGGCGTTTGGCCGATCGAGGATCGGAACAACTTAATACGCAGCATGGTCAGCTTCCTCCTTACGTGCCTTTTCAATCCAAGGCGTTAACTTGCGGGCGTCCACCCCACGTCGCTCGGCGATCTGCTCGGGGCTGCTGAGCCCGCGGAACGCTTCGATGGTGGCGTAGGCCATGTTGATGGCGTTTCGGCTTCCCAACGACTTCGCGAGGATGTCATGGATACCAGCGGCTTCCAGTACGGCACGTACCGCACCACCGGCCTTAACTCCGGTTCCCGGAGCGGCAGGACGCATGATGACAAGAGCGGTGCCACTCTTCGACACGATTTCGTGCGGAATGGTGCTGCCAATCATCGGGACCTGGAACATCGCTCGTCGAGCGGCTTCCTCGGCCTTTCGAATGGCGTCCGGAATGCCACGGGCTTTGCCGAGGCCAACTCCGACGGAGCCCTTGTTGTCACCCACCACAACGAGGATGGACCAGCTAGCGGTTTTTCCTCCCTTGGTGGTCTTGAAGACCTTATTGGTACGGATGACTCGAACGTCGAGCTGAGGTCCTTCCGTGTTGCGGCTTTCGCGCTTGCCGCTGAGGCGATTCATCATTCGCATGGTTTTAGAACTCCAACCCTCCGTCGCGAGCGCCGTCAGCAAGGGCGGCTACTCGGCCGTGGTAGCGGTTTCCACCGCGATCAAACACTACTTTCGACACGCCCGCCGCTTTGGCGCGCTCGGCCAATCGCTGACCAACAATCTTGGCGCCTTCCGCATTGCCCCTACCGCCATCCTTTTCGTAGGTGGAGGCGCTGGCGATGGTATTGCCGGTGCTGTCGTCGATGATCTGGGCCGAAATGTGCTTTAGACTTCGAAATACGCTGAGCCGTGGACGCTCGGTCGAGCCAATGACGTTCTTTCGAACGCGGTCGTGGCGCGCCGCACGGAGCTGCTGTCGGGTTTTAACTGACATATCTTCTTAACTCCTTACTTCTTGGCGGCCGCTCGCTTACCGGCCTTGAGCTTGATGACCTCGCCCTGGTAGCGAATACCCTTGCCCTTATAGGGTTCCGGCTTTCGCACCTTGCGAACGTCGGCGGCGACTTGGCCCACGGCCTGCTTGTCGATGCCACTGATGACGATTTGCTGGGTTCGCGTCTTTTCGTCGGCTTTCACCTCGAACGCCACGCCCGCCGGTGCTTCTACCGTGACCGGGTGGCTATAACCCATGTTCATGAGCAGGTTAGAGCCCTGCACCGTAACACGGTAACCAACACCGATGACTTCCAAAGTCTTGCTGTGACCCTTGGTCACGCCATCGACCATGTTGGCGATGAGCGTACGGGCGAGACCGTGCTGGCTGCGAGCTTCCCGAAGGTTGTTCGGTCGCTCCAACTTAACGTCGGTGCCTTCTTGAGTCAAAGTGAGCAGGCGGCTGATGGGCTGCACCAGCTGACCTTTGGGACCCTTCACGGTCACAACGTTGGTGGCATCATCCACCGAAATCGTAACGCCGGACGGGACCGCGATGGGCCGAATACCAATACGTGACATGGTTAGTACACCTCGCAGAGGATTTCGCCACCGATCTTTCGCTTTCGCGCCTCACGATCGGTCATTAAGCCAGCACTGGTGGAGATGATGCGGGTGGTAAGACCACTTCGAATCGGCTTCAGGTCGGTGACGGGCTTGTAAACGCGCAGGCCAGGCTTGCTGACGCGGGCAATGTGGTTGATCAGCGACTTGCGCTTGTGATCGTAACGAAGATTGACTTTGATGGTCGGGAACTTGGATTCCGTGGTGATTTCGTGGCTGAGCACGAAACCTTCGGCTTCCAAAATCTTTACGATTTCGACCTTGATTTTGCTGTGGGGAACATCGACGCTGTCCTTGTGAGCCTGGGCTCCGTTTCGGATGCGCGTCAGAAGGTCCGCGATTGGATCGCTATGCATAGTTCTCTAATTTCTCCTTCTGAGCGTTACCAGCTCGATTTCTTCACGCCCGGCAACTCGCCGCGGTGAGCCTTCTCCCGGAAGACCTGTCGACATACGCCAAAGTAACGGAAAACGCCAGAAGCGCGGCCCGTGATGGCACATCGGTTGTACATGCGGGTCTTGAACTGTCGGTTCTTGACTCGGCGAGCTTTGAAGGCCTCAAGGGCGGCTTCTCGCTGTTCTTTGTTGGGCATCGCCAAAATCTGTCGCTCTTCTTCACGAAGACGCTCCCAGGTTTCGGCTAGCTTTGCTTGCTTTTCAATAAGGCACTGTTTAGCCATCTAGTTTTTTTTCTCCACCGTTTTCGCGTCCGTATCCGTCTATGTTTCAAGCCGACGTAACGCGTGGTTAGGTTTTAAGGTGCATCGGACACACCGACGCGACCTCAGATCATACCTGATCCGGCAACCTTCCTTTCGAATCCCCCGGCGACTGCTACCTAGTCCGGGAAACCTGAATGCATCCGAGGTCGTGACGAGCATTCCACATATAACGCGTCAAATCCATCCCGCCCGAAGCCGCGGGGTCGGCTGCCCCTCGGGCCGGACTGGCCGATAGCGGACGGTATTTCTCCAACTCGCCTCCCGCCAACGCCAGGCCAAACTTCGGTTCTCCAATGAGATCATTCACGCCGTAATCGGCGGGCTGGCCACTGGAATAGAGATTGTATTGAGAGTCGATCGCCGTTCCTTGCCGCAATCGTCCCGACCCGGCGGCCAGGATCGAGTTCCGCACCTTGACCGATCCCTTTAACGCGGAAAGGGCGAATCCCCCGTTGTCCGCCAGGGTGCAAAACTCCACCGCGGCCGGGGTCCGCTCAAGCAACAGCCCTTCCCGGGCCGCTCGCGCCACCAAGGAATTTCCGACGGACACTCCGCCTCCGCAATCAATGACCGAAATCCCCGCCTTCGGTGAATCCACACTCCAGCACCGCTCGATCTTGAGGGCCGATGAATTCTTAGGTTTCCCTCGACCAGATTTGCCACCTACCTCCCGAATAGTCGCGGCGGCGCGAGTCCACCGAGAGTCTTCGATAACCGCTGCCCGACCACCGACTAACTGAGTTGGGCCCTCGAACGCGCAATCGCGGATGGACCAAGTTGTCCGTCCATCGGCCGTGATCTCCGTTTCCCCCCAAACTTCAATCCCCCGAATGTCTACCGAAGAATTAACGGCGCCGATCGTCAATTCGGAAAGTCGTGGATGGGCATCGGTCGCGGCGGAAAGCGTGAGCTTCCGTCCGTCCAGCTTCAGGTTCTGCTCTGGATACTGTCCATCCAGTAATCGGATCGTGCCGTCCTGCCCGACTTTTGTCACCGCGGCCGCGATCGTTTTTAGTGGGGTCTGCGCCGTCGTGCCGCTATTCTTGTCGTCTCCCCCGCGCCCCGGCGATACGTACACCACCGATTTCGACTCATAAAACTCGGGCAGGATTCCGTAACCGTAAAGCAGGCAGATCACACCTTGCCATACGCGCAACCCAACCGATCGTTTTGCTATTCCTGAAGTTCCCTACTTCGGCCGAGAGAATTCTTAACCGGCCAGGCGCCCGCGGGCTTTCACATCCATGTAGAACGTCACCAACTTCGCCGCCAACTCCTGCGGTTCGGCCTCTAGGTTGTAAATCCCGGAGTTACCGATGATGTGCGTGGCGGCGCGCCGGTCCTCGGTGAGGATCGTGGCGGCGGTTCGTTGGTACATCGACTTAACGTCCCGCACGGGCTGGGTGGAGATATCGTTCCAACGCGGGTCGGACACTCGGGCGATCACCGTGATATGGCGACGCGCTAACGGCGAAAATGCGGCTAGCAATTCCCGCGCCCGGTCGGGATCTTCATAGTCGGTGAACGCCACCAGTAGCGATCGTCGTTTCCACCGCGAAGCCAAGTACGCGTAGGCACCCACTGGGTCGCTTTCCACCGGCTCGGCAATCAAATCGTGAAGTGCCTCGATGATCATTCCCACCTGGGTGCGACCCTTGCGGGGAGGAATATAGCGGCGCACATTTTCCGCGTAAACCAGCAGTCCGATGTTGTCCCCGGCAATTGCGGCGGCGTTTGCCAACATCAACAAGCTATCCAGCACGTGATCTAGCTTGCGGACCCCATCCACCTCGGCCAACATGTGTCGCCCAATATCAATGACCAAAATGACGGCCTGATTCCGTTCGGTTTCGTACTGTCGAACCACCAGCTTTCCGCGGCGAGCCGAAGCCTTGTGGTCAATTTTTCGAAAATCGTCGCCCTCGGCGTACTCGCGTAGGCTCTCAAACTCCATGCCGATACCGCGTTTTCGGGTTTGCCGGATGCCAATTTCCCGCAGTCTTCCCTGCTGGTTTAGGAGATTAAACTCCTTCAGGGCAAGCAGATTGGGATACACCCGAACGGTCTCCTCGGCGGGAATGTACACGTCTCGGTAAGCCAATCCAAACGGGCAATCGAGGCGAAGCCAAGCGCCGGAAAACTCCTCACTTCCCCGCTCGTGCGGTTTCACGGTGTACGAGAATTCCTGATGTCGCCCCGCCTCGACGTTCACTCGAAACTCGCGCCGCGAAGCCGTAAATCGGTTCGGAGCTTCGTCCCGTAGGAGCCCGGTGATGCCCTCATCGCCGTCATTTTCCAACGTAAGCTCGATACGATTGTCGGCCCGAACGCTCAGGACCGGATCAAATTTCCGCTTTAACCGTAGCGATGAAACTGAAGGCGCCAGCCGCGTGGTGATCCAGGCGGCAACAAGGATCACCAGGTCAAATGCCAATCCGAAATAAACGATTCCCATTTGCGCCGTGATGGCAGCAATCGGGATTCCCAACGCTAACAGACCCAAGGTTCGGCGCGACGGGATCACCTGACTATTCTACTAATGAACAATCGCCGAATTGACAACGGGCATTTCTTTGGTACGATCAACCGGTGGACCAGGACATCGCGATCCTCACTCCGGAAAAGGCCATTGTTACCTATCGGCTGGCCGGCCTTGGTTCGCGCATGTTGGCTCACCTCATCGACGTGATTATGCTCGTCGCGATTTTTGTGCTCATCACATTCGTGACGGCCACGTTAGGGATCGTTCTCCAGTCTTCGCTACTCATCGGATTTTTGCTGGTCGGTGTGTTTGCGATCCCGTTTCTCTACTTCATCCTTCAGGAGGCGTTTCTAAACGGCCAAACCATCGGCAAGAAAATTACCGGTTGCCGGGTTCGGATGGCCGACGGAACTCCGATCACCCCAACCGCGGCGGTCGGAAGAAATCTCATGCGACCCGCGGATCTTCTGCCGGGGACCTATCTGATCGGACTGATCGCGGTTTTCACGAACGCCAAATCCCAAAGAATTGGCGATCTGGCCGCCAACACCATTGTTTGCTTGGAGCGGAAACCGTTGCAAATGTACGCGGTTGCGCCTCACAAAGCGGGATTCCATGCCCTCGAATCCGCGGTCGGTGATCTGCGAGGGATGACCATGGAGGAATACGTGGCTTTGCGGCGATTTGCGGATCGCTTCCCCGAGCTTTCCGCCCAAACCCAAGCCCGACTGATCGCTGAAGTTTATGTCCCGATTGCGGACCGGCGCGGCGTTCCCCACCTGCCTCAAGTGCATCCCATCTATCTGGCGGAAGCTATCGTGATGAAATATGGCCGTGAGAATGGACTGCTTTAACGAAAAGCAAGAACCGATCGCAACTTGGGAATCCAATCCCGGCGCCTATCCACAACCGGTGGATAACTTTGGGGAAAGCTACCCACAAATCCGGGACAGTGCGGGGACACCATCGGGAGAGTTAACCGACGGGGGACAAACCACCCCGGTGGAAGAACAAGTAAGCGAAGTTTTCCACCTCGTTTCCCCGAATTTTGGCGAGCGTGTTGAACCTGAGAAAACCGAGTTATCCCCGATTAATCTTTCCCTAATAACAAATATAAACTCTGTAAATAATCATCTCTCTTTATCTTGGATCCACCGAATTGAGTTGCGTCAGTTCCGGAATTACGCCGAGGAAACGGTCGAACTGGGACCGGGATTCAATTTGGTGGCGGGACCCAATGCCCAGGGAAAAACCAACCTGCTGGAGGCCCTCTATCTACTTTCAACTACCCGTCTCTTGCGGGGACGCCGGGATCACGAAGCAATTTTAGACACCGCCGAAGCCATGAGCGTGGAAGGCACGCTGACCCAATCGGATGCGCTGCTTAGAATCTCTTTGGCGCGTGGCGGACGAAAGCGGGCCTTCCTCAACGGGATGTCCCTGCCTCGGGCGGCAGACCTTTTGGGCCGCCTGCCCAGCGTCACCATTTCGACCGCGGATCTAGAACTTGTGCGGGGAGATCCTTCCGATCGGCGGCTGTACCTCGATTTGGAGCTCAGTAGTTTGTATCCGGTCTATTTGCGCGCCTTTACCGTCTATCGACGCGCTCTGGAGCAACGGAACGCCTTGCTACGCCATGCGCGGGAGACAGTCGTGTCCCCAATTCAATTTGAGCCGTGGGAATTGGAGCTAGCGAGATCGGGAGTAGAAATTCGAGAGATCCGCCGGCGGCACCTTGTTTCCCTAGAAGCCGCCGCGCGCCAAGCCCACGCCCGCATCGGCGACGGTGAGACTTTGGCTCTCGACATCGAAGAAGGAGATCCAGCCCATAGCGAGGATGCCTATCTATCGGCCCTCGCGGAGAGTCGATCGACCGATGTGCAACGGGGCGGAACATCAGTTGGACCTCACCGCGATGACCTCGCTATTTTTGTGGATGGACGAGATGCGCGGCACTTTGCCAGCCAGGGTCAACAACGAACGGCAGTCATCGCGATAAAGCTGGCGGGACTGCCGTTGGGAACCGACATCTTTGGAAAACCCCCACTGCTTTTGCTAGATGACATGCTGAGCGATTTGGATGCCGACCGCCGTCGCCGCCTTACCGAAGCGGTGGTCGATCAAGCGGGACAGGCTTTGTTAACTTGCACCGAAGCCGAAGCCGCCGGTCCGGGAATTTTGGCTTCGGCCCGTGCATTCCGGGTGGAAGGAGGCCGAGTCTATGCGGCATAGCGGTTTATCTGATCACCAGGCGAACCAGCTAAATCGGGTTGACGAATTTTTGGCCAAAGCCGTTCCGATGCCTGACCTGTTACGAGTGGCACGGGCGCAATCGGCATTGCGTCAGTGGGACGCGGTTGTGGGTCAACACTTGGCCAGTCGTTCTTGGCCCGATCGGTTCGAACGCGGGACGGTGTGGGTGGCCGTCGAGGGTTCCGCATGGGCGCAGGAATTGCGGATGCGAAAAGATCAAATCCTTCGCCGATTGGCAGAGATATCCGGTGAACCGGACCTGTTTCGCCAGGTGCGCTTTGGCGTACGCACGCTTCCAAAACCAGAACCCGAAACCATCGAGCGTCCGGCTGAGATTAGTAGTGATGAATACGCACAGCGTTCGATTCGAGAGATCGCCGAACAAAGGTTGCGCGAATGGAAAGCGAGTCAGTAACCAAGCCGCCAGACCGATTTCCTGAGTGGACCCATCGTCCACTGACGATCGCCGCCGTTGGCCTCATTCTTGGTCTCGTTGCCGGACCCTTGAACCTAGGGCTTGGATTGATCGCGATGCTACTCGCGTTCCGGGCAAAAGCGATGTGGGCGATCGGGTTCGCCGTAATCGGATTCACTCTCCGGCCACCGGCAGCCGTACCCGTCGTAACCACAAGCGATTTTGATGGAACAGCAATCATCGCCGCACCTCCCAGACGCACGCCGTACGCTACTTTAGTTGTCGTTACTACTGAGAATCACCGCTTAAGAATGCAGCTTCCGCCCGGAGCAACGGTAACCAAAGGTGCGGTTTACGCCGTGCGGGGCCAGATGCGCCCATCTTCCGATAGCTACGGCGAAAGTGATATCCGGCAAGGGATTGAAGGGGTTCTGGTGCCCCAAAAAACGGGATGGAAGGAGGTCAAAGCCGGACCCCAATTCTTTGCGAAAGCCGAAGAACTTTCCCTGTCCTTTCATCGCTATCTGGAGCGATTTCCAACGACGGAAGCGGCGCTGATGGAAGCCTTGGTAACCGGGAACGACGGTTATTTGGAGGACTCGGTGCAAATCACTCTTAAGAAAGGCGGAGTACTTCACCTAGTGGCGGCATCCGGAATGCAAGTTCAGATCTTCGCCGTAGTTCTGGCCCTGCTCTTGCGGATGATTCCGATCCCCCGGTGGTGTCAGATCCTAATCCTGCTGGTCGTCCTGGCATTTTATGCTGCAATCGCGGGCTTGGCAGTCTCTATTTTGCGGGCCGTCGTGATGGCGTCGATTGAAGCGCTCTCTCCGTATTTCCGTCGAACCTACGACTCCCTTTCTTCGCTTTCGTTCGCCGCCATCATTCTGCTGATCGCGAATCCCTACTGGGCCATGTCCCCGGGGTTCTATCTCTCGTTCGGGGGAATGTTGGCGATTATCTTAGCGGGGGCCGCGCTACGCAAGCACAAACCTTGGGAGCGAGAATCGGGGAAGAGTCTTGCTGCCGCCGTGGTGACAACCCCAACCACAATCTATTTCTTTGGAAGTGCTACTCCCTACGGCGCGGTTGCAACTCTGGCCCTTAGCTACTGGGCAAGCGCGCTAATGTTGCTATCCCTCATCGGGTTTACGGTAGAAAGGATAGGACTTTGGTTTATCCAACGCCCGATTGATTTTGTATGCCAAGCCGTTGCCCGAGCATTCTTGGATGGAGTCGCCAGTTTTGCCGTGCTCCCGGGCTCGTACTTAACCGTTTCCCAGGTCGATCCCGCCTGGGCCGCATGGTCATTCTTCTTCATCGCCCTAGCCTGGAGGCCGGCACTCATTGAGAGCCAAGATTAGCATCGCGGTGGTATCGGCTTCCCTGCTACTCGGGTTTGCCTACCAGTCTCGGCAACCCCTGCGCGATCAAGTGATGTTTATCCAAGTTGGTCAAGGCGATGCCACCATCATCCGCTCGGGTGGACGCACCGTACTCATCGACGACGGACCGGTTTCCGATACCGTCGACGCGGGCGAGCGATTTGTGGTGCCGGCGTTACGCAACGGGAGTCTCCGATTGGATGCGATACTCCTCACTCACCCCGACCTGGATCACGTGGGCGGCACCATCGCCGTACTGAAAGCGTATCCGGACACTCCCATCATTATTTCTAGCGAATTCCGCCACCACATCGGCTTGCAGGACCTTCTCGCTCGGTGGCACGTAAAGCCGGGTCAAGTGCATTGGATCAAGGGGACCTCGTGGCTACGAATGGGATCTACCGAACTCAGAGTAACCGCTCCTCCCGCCGATCCGGCGAAAGATAACTCCGGCTCTCTCCTCGTCAGGGCAAAGTTCGGCAAATGCTACGCGGTATTCACCGGAGATGCCCCCGAAGATACAGAAATATGGGCGAGCCACCGGTTCGATTGGTCCGCCGAACTGATGAAAGTCGGTCATCATGGCAGCGCCACCAGCACTTCGAATGTCTGGCTTGAGGTGGTGAAGCCGAAAATCGCCGTCGTCTCATGCGGCCGAAACAACCGCTACGGACACCCCGCCCCGCCGACCTTGGAGCGTTTGTCGGCGGCCAAAGCGACGATTCGACGCACCGATCGGGAAGGCGATATTAGCTACCATCCGACGGATTCGGGATGGGTATCCGACAGGTAAGTTATCTTCATGAGTCAATCGAAGTACGCGGTGGAGACGAAGGGTCTGCAGAAAACCTACGTGACGGCCAAAAAGCTACCGGGCGTAATGGGCGGAATCAAATCTCTGTTCAGTACCGAAAAGACCCTGATTCCGGCCGTGAAGGGAATTGACCTCCAGATCGCTCCCGGTGAATTCGTCGGCTTCCTCGGTCCCAACGGCGCGGGCAAAACCACCACCTTGAAGATGCTCAGCGGAATTCTGCATCCCAGCGGGGGAACCGCAAGCGTCCTAGGTTTTGAACCATGGCGTCGCAACCACGAGATGCTGAAGCAGATAAGCCTGGTGATGGGGAACAAAATGCAGCTCTGGTGGGATCTCCCGGCCCGCGACGGATTCCGCGTGCTCAAGGAGCTGTATGAGGTGCCCGACGCCGTCTATACCCAGCGGGTAGACCGCCTCATCGACATCCTGGATTTGAAAGCCAAGGTGGATGTCGCAGTTCGGAAACTATCGCTGGGCGAACGGATGAAGTGCGAACTAGTCGCAGCGTTGATTCATCAACCGCAAGTCGTTTTTCTCGATGAACCCACCATCGGGCTCGATGTAGTCAGCCAAAAGCGGATCCGCAATTTCCTCCGGGATCTCAATCAAAGGGAAGGGACCACCATTTTGCTCACCAGCCACTACATGCAAGACGTCCAGGAACTCTGCGATCGCGTGGTGGTGATCGATCACGGCGAGAAAGTTTTCGAAGGCACGCTTGACCTGATGGCTGCCCAGTTTGCCGACTCTCGTCGCGTTCGACTCACGTTTAGTCAGCCCGTAGAGAATTTGGAGACTTACGGCAAGGTGGTTTTAAATGAATTCCCGATCGTGGTATTCGAGGTTCTCCGGCAAGATACGGCTCGTCGCACTGCAGAGCTTTTGCAGGCGCTGCCGGTCGTGGACGTCGCGATTGAGGAGGTGGAGATGGACGAAATTCTGCGCGACCTCTTCACCCGGACCGCTGCTTAATGCAGCGTGAATTGTTTCACGTGAAACAATCGCCGGCTTCGGTGTGAATTATAATAATTCCGTCATCCACGACATGGATGACAGATAGGAACATGACGAATATAGATCCCACGGCTACGCAGCCGTCCGAAATGCCGACGCGTTACGACGCCAAATCCACCGAACCAGCTTGGTACGCCAAGTGGGAATCCGCCGGCCTTTTCGGACCCGCTTCCGATACCACTCGGCCCAACTTCTGTATCACGATTCCTCCTCCCAACATCACGGGTGCCCTCCACATGGGTCATGCCCTCTGCTACCCGTTGCAAGACATGATCGGCCGCTACCAGCGGTTGCGCGGCAAGAACGTCCTCATCCTTCCCGGACAAGATCACGCTGGTATCGCCACCCAGAGCGTCGTCGACAAGAAACTCCGTCAAGAAGGAAGTAGCGCCGCATCGCTCGGTCGCGAAGCCTTCGTAGAAAAGGTCTGGGAGTGGCGTAAGGAAAGCGGCGACACCATTCTGAGTCAGTTCCGCGCCCTCGGCTGTGCTTTCGATTGGTCCCGCACCCGTTTCACCCTCGACGATCAATACGCCGAAGCGGTCCTTCAGGTCTTCATCCAGTGGTTTGATCGCGGACTCATCTTCCGCGGCAAACGCGTGGTGAACTGGGATCCAAAGCTAAAAACCAGTGTCAGCGATATCGAAACCGAACGCGTACTGACGAAAGGCAAGCTGTATCACGTGCGGTATCCGTTCGCCGATGGCAGCGGCGAGATCGTAATCGCTACCACCCGTCCCGAGACGATGATCGCCGACGTCGCCGTTGCTGTGCATCCGTCCGACCCTCGATATCAAAGTGTGGTCGGCAAAATGCTCGTGCTTCCGCTTTTCAACCGGGAAATTCCTGTGATTGCCGATCAGTACGTGGAAATGGATTTCGGCACCGGCGCGCTGAAAATCACCCCCGCCCACGATGCCAATGACTACCAAGTGGGAATGCGGCACGGATTGCCGATGCCACTCGCGTTCGATGAAGACTGCCGGGTGAAGGAAGAAGGCAAATATCACGGAATGGATCGCAAAGAGGCGCGCACCGCCATCGTCGCTGATTTGCTGGAGCAGGGCTTCTTGGTCGAGGAGGAGGACCGGGAAATTCCTCTCATCATCAGCGACCGAAGCAAAGAAATCATCGAGCCGCTGCTCAGTGAACAGTGGTTTGTCGATCAACCCAAACTGGCTGAACCGGTGATTGCCGCCGTGAAAAATGGCGAGGTGAAGTTCCATCCCGCGCGTTACGAAGGCATTTTTCTTGCTTGGATGGAAAACATCCGCGAATGGTGCATCAGCCGCCAACTGTGGTGGGGCCATCGCATTCCCATCTACTACACCGATTCGGGACGCCCGATCGCCGCGCTTAGCTGGGAAGACGCTCTCACCAAGGCGGAAGGCGAAACCATCGTCCGCCAGGATGATGATGTACTGGACACCTGGTTCAGTTCGGGCTTGTGGCCTTTTGCCACCCTTGGATGGCCAGAAAAAACCGAAGACCTCGCCCAGTTCTATCCCACCGACGTTCTGGTCACAGATCGCAATATTATTAACCTATGGGTCGCCCGCATGATGATGATGGGTTACGATCTCGTTGGTCAGCGACCATTCCGCGACGTGATGATCTATGCCACCGTTCTCAACGAGAAGGGCCAGCGCATGAGCAAATCTCTCGGCACGGGGGTCGACCCAATGGGCGTCATCGACACCCTCGGCGCGGACGTCCTCCGCTGGACCTTGCTGAGCCAAACCGGCGAAAACCAAGACCTCAAGTACAGCGAAAAGAAGAACGAAGAAGCGCGCAACTTCGGCAACAAGATTTGGAACGCGACGCGATTCGTGCTGATGAACGTCGACCAGATGCCAGCCGCTCCGACCCAGCTGGAAACGGTGGACGAATGGTTGCTCTCCCGCCTCAACCGCACCATTGCGGAAGTCCAGAACGCGTACGACGAATTTGATCTCCTGCGCGCCTGCCAGGCCCTTATCGGCTTCTTTTGGTATGAGGTGTGTGACTGGTACATCGAGGTCGCCAAGCCCCGTTTGCAGAATCCAGACGAGCGAGCGGCACCGCAATGGTGCCTTCTGACCGTTTTTGACGCGTTTCTGCGGCTTTTGCACCCGGTCATGCCTTTCTTGACGGAAGAGCTGTACTCGTACCTTCCGCTGGAAAACAAAGCCGAGTTCCTGATGGGGGCCGATTGGCCGACCATCGGTAAGAACTATCCGGAGAGCGAAGCCGCCGTCGAGCGCGCATTTGCCATCACTCGGTCCCTGCGCGCTTTGCGCGCCGGTCTCGATCTGGCTGCCATGAAGCCCATTCCGGCGGTCTATTACCAAGGCAACTTAGCTGGGGTGGAGGAGATCGTACGGTCTCAGGGTTGGGTGGAGCAACTCATTCAAGGATCCCCCGCCGAGAAATCCGTTGGTACCACGATTGAGGGGGTTGACCTGTATATTCCGGTCGATGGTCTCATCGATGTGGAGAACCAGCGCTCGCGGTTGGTGAAGGAAGCGGAATCAATGGTGGCCGAACTCGGCAAACTGGAAGCTCGGCTGGGGAATCCTCAGTTCACCGAACGGGCAAACCCGGAAGTCATCGAGCGCGACCGGGCGGCGGTAGAAGATCTGAAGGATCGGATTGAAAAGAACCGCGAGCGACAGCGGTTGTTCGCCGCCTAGCGGTGGGTCATCAAGTACAGAACGGCAGCCACGGCGGGAGCGGCGAACAGCATGGCATCCATGCGGTCCATCACTCCTCCGTGGCCCGGAAGCAGCGTTCCGCTGTCCTTGATTCCCGCCAGCCGCTTCAAATAGCTTTCGTAAAGATCGCCGATCTGCCCGAAAATCCCGGCCGCGACGCCACAGGCTAAACCGGTGGGTAGATCCAGCCCAACCCAGGTTGCGATTCCTACCGCCAGCGCGACGCAAACGAGGAAATTGCCAATCGATCCTTCCCATGTCTTGTTGGGAGAAATCTGCGGGGCCATCGGGTGCCGACCAAACGCCCGCCCGACAAAGATGGCGGCGATATCCCCGCCCATGGTGGGCAACGTGGGCAGCAGCAGGGGACTCTTAAAATTCCATACCTGGGTAACGATGCCTCGCTCTTGGTGCAGCCAAAACATGCAGATGATCGGAATAATCAGCCAGGTGGTGCTGGCGTATTCGCTTTCCAGGAATGGGATTTTTCGCCGATCCCGGAAACGACTCAGGAGGGGCATCAAGCAAATAAGCCCCGCCCAGATGGTCGACCAGTAGTACGGTTGGATGAACCGATGGAGCCTTTCCCGATCGATGCCGTAGAGAACGGAAACAATCAGAATGACAATCGTGCCGAAAACGGGGATGAGATATTTTTTCCCGCTCACCATCTCGCTCACCTCGGGGTGACCGAGGAGAGCAATGACGATCCCCAGCAGGGTGACCGGCCAGAGGTAGGAACTCGAAATTGCCAGAAGTACGACGGGGAAGACGATGAGCGCCGTCCGTACTCGATCTCGCATATCTCGTTAAGTGTGCGCGATTTCCTTAAGTCGGGGCTACGGGGGCATTGACCAGCTTCAGCGCCACCTGAACCCGATTCTCGCAGTCCAACTTTCGCATCACCACGCTCACCAAGTTTTTCACGCTTTGTTCGCGCAATCCGGTGGTCTGGCTAATCCGGCGATTACTCATGCCGCGAGCCACCAAGTGAGCTACTTCATATTCGCGCCGACTGAGCATCCCGTCATCGCTGGCGCCGTACATTTTGCGACCTTCACGCACGATGCTTCGACTTGGGCGGACGCTGCTGCCCAAACCCACCACTTTGGCAACCAGTTCCTCTCCCGCTGCTTTCCGATCGATCACATGCCGGGCACCCTTCGAGAGCAGTTCCTCGGGGCCAAGAAAGATGACTTCCAGCTCGCCAACGGCTGCCGCTCCCAGAAGGAACTGCAGGTCCGAATCGGACAGGCCTTCGGTTTCGGCTACTAAAATTTGCACGCCGCGGTCGCGAGCGGTGCTCAGGGCTGAACGCGGGTCGGACTCAAGCTCAACCGATTCAGCACCGGCGCGAAGCTGTAAAAGGCTCGCAAGCGAATCTCGGAGTAAAGCATCATGACTTAAAATTGAAGTTCGAAACATGGTAATTCCGCAATCGAATTTTATGTACGGCTAGGTGTTAACTAGACGCCAAAAGGGCATGAACAGTACAGAGCACTGCCACATGACCA